>OBYQ01000140.1_pt1 | contig 101432 bp, 157 predicted proteins | sample 1538221 | NCBI WGS metagenome assembly OBYQ01 (sample SAMEA2580200, study PRJEB22360) | human gut metagenome | biome: human gut; feature: human-associated habitat; material: faeces | place: Denmark | collected 2008/2010
ATTGATTAAAATGTTATTTAATAGTATCACCTACAAAGTATACATGATGATATAAGTAATACTCTACATATATAGTACTACTTTGGTTTGTAATAGGATTACGCAATGTGAACTTATACTCTTCATCATTAGTAATACTTCTCTCTTTATTAACTAATATATAATTTTTGTACTTCATTTGTAAATCTACAAAATTATATATAGTTTTAGACTCTTCATATTCTCTTTTGATTAGAATGCCAATAATATATGTTATTATTGCTATTACTAATATTCTACTAATTCGATTTAATTCATAATATTTAATTACTTTTATCATAAATTGATTTTAATGTTAATTACTAATTGTACCCAGAGCGGGAGTCGAACCCGCACGACCAATGGTCAAAGGTGTTTAAGACCTTAGCGTCTACCTATTTCGCCATCTGGGCTTTTAGATTTTATACTTTTAAAAAAGCTATAACAATTGTTAATAGTATTATTAAGCATATTATACCAGTTATAAGTAACATTTTAATATATTTTTGTTTCCAGTCTAGAAACATACCTAATATTGCTGTTAATGAGGTTATTATAACTGTTATCATTAATGTTTTAAGAAAGATTACCATAACGTTGATAGTTTTTAAAGTTAATAAAAAAGTAGCTGTTAGTTTTCGTAGGTAAAACTGGAAGATTTTTTAGACCTACTACTTAACACACTCGCCACGTGAAGGCCAGCTTTTGAGTGCAATCAGTATACCTATATTCACATATAAATATACTGACAACAGTACGCTTACTGTTATGCTTAATTAATCAATCTGTGAATTAAGAATGAAACAATGATTAAATAAACAAATGGCTCATACTATAAATCTAAGGACGGACAAACTTGGCTATATTAAACTATATGACATTTGCGACTAGGAGAAGGTAATATTGCCGTCTAATATAGTTGTTCCTGATTTTAACGTCTGCACTAATACTCAGTCACATTATTAATAATGCAATATACCTCACTTAGTCAGTGACTAGTATAATATACTATCAATAATGAATTTTATCTGCCACCCCTCAGAGTGGTAATAAGTGCTGAGATATAAGCCCCACAGGATTGTTAAGGATTCTCACCTTAAAGAGCGTAATAAGGATTGCTCTATTCCTTATTACTTTAACCATTTTTTTATCCGATGCTGGCTAATACACCTGAGTTTTATACTAACTATACTTGTAGATGTATAGTTTGTCTTTGATTTCTCTGCACTAATATCAGTTTATATTATGATATTATTAGGTCATGACTCCTATTTTACATAAGGGATAACTGAATATAAGCCCCACAAAGTTGATACTGATTCTCACAGTATAGATGCAGTAATATTTACTGCATTAACTTATTAATAAAAACCTGCTGTAGATATAAATACATTATAAGGTTCTAACTTTTTAACAATGATGTCTATATCTTCTTGTGTAATAGTCCTAGGAAGTATATTAAATTTTCCTATACAACTATCTACATATTCTTTAGTTTGATTAAGACTAAGGTTGAATTGGTTTTTTAGTATTTTTATTATATCCATTTTAGTAGAACCACTAGCTTCTTCAGGTACAAACATACTCATTCTTACTAAGTTTGTTTTATTTCCTGAGTCTTCCTTACGCTCCAATTTAGGTACGTCTGTACAAGGAAAAGGTGTTTCAATAAGAATAGATAGTATGTTATTAAACTGTTCCTCCGAACATACTTTAGAAACTGCACCTAATAGACTGTTTGTAGATAATATCTCATCTTTAATAAGATTATCTATTACATACTGCTGAATACAAGTTATTTTCTTCATAATTTGATATTATTTATTGATTATTTCTTTCTCAATATTACAATTTCCTCAAGTTTACATATAAAAAGTAGAAAATGATGGACTAATAGTATTAGTAATGGAAGTGGCCATCCAACTATAATCAATAGAGATAATAATATATCTGCTACTGTTAGTACCTCATATTTTTTATAGCCATATCTTAGATAAACTATCATACTATATATGCCTAATATTACGTAAAATGTAGCTAATATTACTTTTGTTTCCATATAATTGATTTATTTGTTAGTTAATGCAATAAAAATAATAGAGTAAGCGCATTAATATAGTTATGGAAAACACCACTATAAGCTATGCTAAGAGCTGTCTGATATAAGACCTCATTTTCTCTTACTCTATTTTGAAGAATATGTCTCATTCGCGCTTGAAAACATTTCCTTAGTCGAGCTGTACTGTTACGGGCCTACTCCCTAAGTAATAGCGTCACCACACGTTGCCCAACATATTCTTTCTTTATGTACAGATGTATAGACACTTATTGTTCAGTTAGTGTCAGACTGTTAAGCACCTCATTAAGCCTATCGAGGTATAGCTTCTATCTTCGCTCTGCTTACTTCAAGCTTGGTTTCTGTCTCTAAAAGATGTGCACCAGTTGGAACCTACAACTGCATCTACCACGTGGATTCATAATCTGTCTTTACTGTGCATAGTAAATAGGATTATGTTTTTCTTGACTCACACTTATCTCATATACGACTTGTCACGTATCATCGGTGGTTTAAGAAGAGAAGTATAATAATATAGTCCTTAGCGCTACCTAAGTCTTTATAAGGGCATACCTAACTTATATTATTATACTTTAACGTGGTTAAATTATGTTTCACAACATATGAGGGTAATTTGCATTTCATAGAATAATTACTTTGCGAAATAAATCTGTATTAATATTATAATGCAGTATATACTATTACATTTAGGTATTCATCAAAATAGGGCATAATATATGTGTCAATGAGATAAGTATTTACATTATTCTCTGAAGGAGATAATGATAACTCTGATATTTGTAAATTTTCATCCCATGCTACACCTACTAATAAGCCCACAATCGTGTTATTCCCTATTTTTACTCCTACCGCAGTTCCTAATAATTTACTAATTAGAGTATTCATTTCTGTTCATTTTTTAGTTAAATAACCATATAGATAGATATAATACTATCATCATGATTATTACTGATAACATACCTAATTCTGTGTCTCTATCCATATGATTATTTATTTAGTTAATGATTAAATTGCATTTTACACCTAAAACTTAAGACTAACGGAATTCTCTAATCTGGCTTGGATTAGCTAAGTATTTACGTGGATAGTCCACAACCTTTAGATTTACATAAGAAACTGGTGCCCTCAATGTCTTGGGAAGTTATTGAGTTTTTTAAATTGCCTGTCTTTCCAGGCTGTCACTTTCTTTCAAGTTGCCACCAAACTTATAAATCGGAATTGGTTTCCTGTACGGTTTGTCCTTAAACTTTTAAGTGCGTTACTAGTAAACCGCCTAAAAGATACAGCACTACTGGTTTAAACTACCCTACCAGCAAGTAAAGCTCGTCTTTCCGAGCCGCCATACTATCTCTTGTGTCATAGTACTCGTAACATACTATAACAGAACGTTCCTTTAGCCGATTACCCACACACCCCTACGTACAATGGTGGAACGTAGCTTTCGCCACGATATCAACGCTCATTTGCTTCCCTTTCTTAGGTCTCTGTCACTATGCAGTTCATAATTGCAAATAGGGCGGAATGGTCCTCACATTACTATTTAAAGCAATGTGGTTTCACCATTATTTACTCACAAATACATTTTCTTTGTGAGTCTATTTTAATAAAAAATATAGAACAAGCGCATTATTTTTGCTATGCTATTCTCTTGTTCTAATTAGTGGTTACGCGCCAAATGCGGCACCTTGTTGTTGAGCTGGGCCTTGTACAAACTGTGGTTGAGCTTGTTGAGGCTGAGCTTGTTGTTGAGGTTGTTGGTTAGGATTAACTGTGTTGATAGTTTGTCCTCCAACTGTTTCTTGCTGTTGAGGTTGCTCTGCTGCTAATGCACGAGTGTCGTTAGCTGGAATACAGTAGTTACTGAATGCTGCTCTTCCGACCTCTTCAGGAGTACTTCCTCTCATCCATTGCTTTTCTCCACGACTGTCATAGTAATATTGACAGAATACAACTAATTCTGTGTATATTACTGGAACTCCTCCTTGTTTTACAATGTCTCCTGCCATAATGGCTGGTGTACCTTTAGCTGGGTTTGCCGGATGTGCAGACAAGTGCTTCTTGTAAAATGGTTGTGGTGATTTCCAAGACACGTAGCAACCTTCAATAGTTTGGAACATTTCTGGTATGGCTTGGTCTGTTTGACCAATGCCTCCATGTTGTATGCTTAGTAGTGGCTCAAATATTGCTACTACTGGCTTTTGAAAACTGGTGTAGGTTTGTGTTCCTTCCCAAGGACAATCAAGATTGATTAATTGGGAATATAGATACTTGTTGCCAGCGTTTTGAACATTTTTGTTGAGTTCTCCAACTGGTACACCTTTTTCATCATACTTTTGACCTACTACTCTTAATACTGGATTTAATAATTGAAACTTTGCCATGATAATATGTTTTTTTTGGTGAATAATCTATAAGGGCTATATATTACTTGGTGAAGTAATGTAATAAAAATGGGAGAGTAAGAAAGGGTAATAGGACTTGAGACATCTAAGTACATGCTCTATCCTAAAACTTCATTTATTACCTACTAACATAAGTAGAACTTTCTTATTCCTCCCGATTCTTGGCAGGCGCAGCTGAATGGGGTTCGTGCGCAGCCGGTGTAAGTACTCAATACCAGATACTGAATACTGGATACTGAATAAAAGCAGGGAGTGCACGACTCCCCGCTATAACCATTTAGAGTGGCTTAGAGTTTGTTAACCATGTTTATTAGCCATATAAACAATAGCATAATAGCACCTATTAATATGCTAGTGATGCCTACCATTAGTAGCATACCAAATAGCTGAATGTGGTTAGGAAACACTGAGGATAAACCTAACATCTGTACGGCAAATCCTTGAACAACTCCGATGGCTATACAAAGTAAGCCACCTGTGATGAGTCTTTTACTCACCTCTTTAACTTTAGTTAACATAAGTTAAATATTTAAATGGTTAATAAATATGTGCGTTGAACAGTCGCACCCCTGTTAAGTCTACTCGATGCCGTCCATATCGAGTTCTGCTTTAGCAATCTGATAATGTCTATCTGGGTAATTCTTATGCAACGCTATTGTATATTGCGCAGCTAATTCTTTACTCTTAAAAACTTCTTTGATTTTAGGGCCGATACAAGTTAATTCAATTACGTAATACATGATATATTTGTTTTAAGTTAATAATGCAATTCTATTAAGATGAGTATGAATTGTAACTGTTTACTAAGAGATAGCCAGATTAAACTCTGGCTATTCTTGTATAACACTTGTAACGATTAGCAACAGCATATGCAAGCTTAATAGCCTCATCAATGTTGTCTAATAACTTTGTGCCTTGCTTAACAGCACCACCTTTGTAATAAGCATCAATTCTGTACTTCATATTTTGATATATTTAATGTGCATAGTATTACAGTTGTGAATGAATTGAGTAGGAGAGCTATGATTACTCATAGCTCCTATAATACTCCAATGCATCAGCTAATGCATCAACATATTCCTCATCGTCTTCAGTAGGAATAAAAATACAATCTGATAAACTCATAATACTTTGATTTTATTGGCGGGGGTGTTCCCGCGATTAATAACAGCCGGGGATGAATTGGAGTAGTACTTCACACACACGCACCACCTCTCTCAAAAAATTTTTATAAAATATTTTTTTAAATTATGTTAAATATCTGTAATTATTCTTAATATTTGCGTTATTAGTAATATGAAACATAGCATAGATTATTATATAGAACATATTGAGCCTATGATAGATAATCTAAATAGGCAACAAGAAATACAGATTGATAATACTAAGTTTTTAGTATTAAAAGTGCGTACTAAAGGTGTTATGTATATATTAATAGCTAGTCAATATAACTGGAATGGAGTTCACTACTGGGTATATAATACTAACACAAAACAAGTAGAAAATATAATTCATAGTACTTACCACTTCATGTTTAGATTTAAACAGCGTCACTTATCTATTACTAGACTATCAGAAAATAAACAAATAATAGTATGCATGGTTAATATGTTTAAATATTCATATAACCTGTTAAACTACACATCCTCAGTTTATATTACATATAAAAACCGTCTAAACTAGGAGTACCACATATAATATTTATTACATACATAAGAAAGACTACTAAAAAGAAATAATATGAAATTAATAGAATCCAGTGTACAGATTATTGAGGAAAAAGACCCTTATAAGATGATAGAATTAGCAGGTAGAACTTGTTATAAGTCTGAAGATAAGATAACAGAGAACAGTGCTAAAGAGTTTGTAGACCGTATGATTAAGCTTGGTCATTGGGCTACGTTAGAGCACGGCACTGTATATTTAACTATAACAGCCACTTCTCCAGAAGTAAGAAAATACGAAATAAATCCTTATTCTAGAGTAAAAAAGATAAGTGTAGATGGTATTAACGGTAGGGCTTATATAACTACAAATTATCGAGTACTAGTAGAAAATAAATGGCTTGATGATTTAAAATATCAATGTGATCCTACACCTTCCCACGAGAAGCGTATTACAGTCAAATTCATATGTGATAGAGGAGTAAGTCATGAGTTTGTTAGACATAGAGTATTCAGTTTTGCACAGGAGTCTCAAAGATATTGTAACTATAATAAGGATAAATTTAATAATGAGCTTACTTTTATTAAACCTACTTGGTTAAATATACCTACCGGCGATTATACTTACTGGGATGGAGATTGGTGTGATACTGATAATATGAAGATTCAATTGCCTTCAGATAATGGTATAGCGGACAACTTTTTATGGTGTTTGAACAATGCAGGAATGCACTACAGACTACTAATAAATGAAGGATTAAAACCACAAGAAGCAAGAGCAGTACTCCCTAATGCAACTAAGACAGAATTAGTAATGACAGGCTTTGAGAGCGATTGGGAACATTTCTTTGAATTACGTTGTAGTGGTGCAGCTCACCCAGATGCTAGAAAGTTAGCTGATGAGTTAAAATCGTTAATGAATGTTAAAAACATTGAACTTAATAGCGTTAAATAACTATAAATAATGTTAATAAATGTTAAAGAAATAGTAACTAAGACAGTATATTAGACGTTATATGGGGAGTAAGGGGGGTAAAGTAATAATAGTGTCTAGTTAAGTAAAGTGATATAATATTAATTACCCATACTTTAGATAATCACAAATATAATTACTATGAAACACAAACAAGTTAGAGAAGTAGCATACTTAGGTAAGAAAGTATATTTTGGTAATAAACCTTATACTCTAGTAGAGAATGAAGTAAAAGGTATGTGTCAAGGATGTGATTTATATAATTGTTATTGCCCTTCTAGGATTACGTCATTGTGTACTCAAGGATTTATACTTAAAAGAGATAAACAATGAAAGAGGGGAAGAAAAATGATTACCAAGATGGTAAGCTACGTTGGGATTTACTACCTTTAGAAGAGATTGAAGATATAGTGAAGCTCTATACTGCTGGTTCTATTAAATATGGTGATAATAATTGGCAGAACTTAGAGAATGGCTACCAACGATATAAAGCAGCTATGTTAAGACACTTACTTGAATATGAAAAGGGTAATAAGGTTGATGATGAAACTAAAGTAAACCACTTAGCAGCTGTAGCTTGGAATGCAGTAGCTATGCTTTACTTAGATAAACACGGAAAAGGAAAGGACTATGACATTAAATGATTAGGAATTAGCAAAGATAGTGAGAGATAGAATACCAGTAACAATAGACAACAAATAGTTTATAATAGAGTCTAATCCAATAGGTAGTTGCGATGGCTGTTATTTCTTAAATAGAAACTGTCCTACTTTGGCTAGACGTTATTGTTGTTCTAATGGCGGAAATATATTAATATTAGAGAAACAAAATAAGAAATAATACGTTATTTGAGTATTAAATATAGAATATTATGGAAGATAAAATACTAGAAACAGTAGTAAATGGAATTAAGTATACTATGTTGAAGGATGTGTTAGTTAAGCCTTTGGAACCAGTTATGGTTACTAAAGAGATAACAGAGCAGATTCCTACAGGTGAAGTTGATGAAGATGGTTTCAATAAGTATGATACGCAAACTGAAACTAAGGAGGTAGAGTCTGAATATTCAACAGGTGTAGTATTGAAAGTTCCCACATGCTTAACAGAATGTGAATATAAAGTAGGAGATACTATTGTTTATAATAAGAAGTTTGCTAAAGACTTTGATTTGTTTAAAGATAGTCAATTAGTCAAACCATACGATATAATTGCTATATCAAATACAATTTAAATTTGCTTAACTCATTGTTAGAATGAACCCTGGCGTTAGTCAGGGTTTTTTATTATCTATATAATAAGTGTTAATAAATGTTAACAGATTTTAACATTTATTTATTCTACCGTTTATAGATACATAAACATTTAAAATAAATATTATGAGCTACAAAGTAATTAAGGAATTTGGTTCTGCTAAGAAAGGTGATGTATTAGCAGAAGATGAAACAGGTTTAGTGTCATTTAACATTAGTGAAGATAATTATACTAGAATGATGTCTTTAGATTATGATACTGCGGATTACTTATGTGAAGAAGGTTATCTTTTAAGTATTGATGATGAAAGTAAGTATAATGTAGATGCTACTTTAGAGCTCATTGATGACTTACTTGAGAAATACGAAAGTAACTTAAAAGAGACTAATGAAAAAGCAAATAAAGGCGAAATACAACCTTGTGTTAAGTTAGAAGCTGAAACAGTATATTATAACTTAAATAAGGTTTTAAATAAAATTAAGGATACGTTGACAAATGAATAAATTGGTAAAAAGCGTAAGCAAAGCCGATTTAAATACAGAATTCTTAAAAAGTCTTAATGGTATACTTGATCTTACTGATAGGGAGCTAGAGTTACTAGCTACATTTATAGCAATAGATATTAATACTCCTAAGCTCCCTAACATAAGTAAGAATGTGATATCTACTGAAAATAGAAAGTATATTAGAAAAGTATTAGGCATTACTCCTGATAATTTAAGTAGATATATAACTAAATTTAAGAATCAAGGTATACTAGTGAAAGGTAAGATTGAAGACGAAGTTGTAGTAAATAAGGCACTTATACCTGAAATAATCGGCGATAGAGTACAAATTACTATAATATTAAGAGTAAATAAAGATGAAGATTAAAACAACAATAGTAAGACCTGGCACTATATTATGTTGGAAGGAATATAACATATTTACTAAGTTGTGGAATAAGTTAAAGAAGAGAGACTTACCGTATAATAAGTTTGAGATTATTCCTACTAGTATAGAGTTACTTACAATAGATAGATATAATTTTGTAGCATATACTCCTATACGTAAGTATAATAAACAGGAAATACATAAACTACAATCTATCTATGATAATTGTATAGAAGATAGAAATTGGGACGATGTTAAAACTATAATTAATATAATAAGACCCAATACGTTTGATAACTCTTCTACTTTAGAAGAATGTAAATATTACAAAAAGATAGATTTAAATGAGGAATCAAGTGAGTATATATACTAAATTAAGTAATAAGTATAATATCCCATACCCTATCATAGAAGTAATATGTAATAGCCCGTTTAGATTTACTAACAGTGTTATATCTGATTTAGATCCAAAGCCTGTCAGATTCTCTTACTTAGGCAAATTCAAATTAAAGAAAAGATATGAAAAAGAAACCGTATGATGTTTATAGTCCTGAGATATATCCTAGACTATTATTTGTAAGTACTAATATTGAGGATTTAGATAAATATTTTATATTTCTTGATGTATATGGTAACAACGATGGAAGCGAATATAATAGATTACTACAAGAAATAGATAAATATGATGGTGGAATGGTTACTTGTAAAGTAATACGTAAGAGTGATAATAAATACGGAGTAATAGTGATAGCTGTTGCTAATGCAGAAGATATTACTCCATATATGATTCCTCATGAGGCAGTACATGTTGCAGATTACTTTTGTGAACAATTAGGTTTATATACGCAAGACTTTAAAGACGGCAACGAAGCATATGCTTACTTAGTAGGATGGGCTGCAGGAAATATAAGTAATACTATATGTAATGAATTAAAAAATAAGGACTATGACAATTGAAGAAAGTAAAATGATGTGGAAGTTAGAAGTGGAAAACAATAAACCACTCTATGGTTCATTTAGTAAGGAAATGAAGCGCCTGTATAACAAAGTAGATGAATTAATTAATGAAGGCGTAATTACTTATGAAGATTTCACAAATGATGTAATTGACAGTATTACTACTACTATAGTAGATAATGGGAAGAGTAATGCAGAACCTAGTAGAGCCGATCAGGTAAATGCAATGTGTAATATGCTATTTAAGAAGTATGAAGAATATAAAAAAGTAGAGCATACAGGAGGAGATAGAGAAGTTTTAGCAGATAATACAGAATTATCAAATAAAACCAGATTATGTGAATCCGAATGTACCAATGGGACGTGCTAAGGAAATTATAGCGAGATTATAGAAAGAATATTATTTAGGTTATTTAATTGATTGATTATTATGGTTAAGTATGTTTGTTCAGTAGATAGAGGCACCGTTATTAGTTACGATAAAGATGTAGAAAATGTTAGCTTACTAAATCATTTTTATGTAGACTATATGTGGTATATTCCTGAAGATGGAGAGTGGATCTATACAAAGAAAGATGGTTCTAAAGAGAGAAGGAGTGTTACTAAAGGTACTATGGTAATAAAATTGTATCCTATAGATAAAGAAAGTGATGCAGAGTACATCTTTATTGAAAATGATGAAGTAAAGAATCACTATAACAGATTACTAGAAAAGGAGCAAGAAGAAAAAAAGAAATCTACTTCTTGTGATATTGATTGTGATTGTGCTTGTGAAACTGTAAAGTGTGATTGCTAATATGGATAAATTATTGATAGATCAATACGGTAATGCTATTTTATATAAAGTAGATACTAATAGCATTAAAAATGTATCTGATAACTTTGAATGTAGAACTATGTATGTTGCATAGTAGGATGGTCAAGTAATAACAGAAGAGGAAGTAATAGACTATAAATTAGGGGATATTGTACTTATACTAAGTAAATATGATTCTATAAGTAATAAGTGGACGCTAAAACCAATAGTCTGTTCTGATGCCTTTGCTAAAGACGATCTTATAAGATGGAGTAAAGAAGATAATAAACAAGTTCTTACAAATGAAACTATTTGATCTTATTGGAGGTAAAGTAAAAATACACCCAGATGCTATAGGCATCCCATGCTTTAGAAGAGTGTGGGATGCAGATAGACCTGATAAGGAGCATGCTACTAAAGTAATAAGTTACATTGTACTTATGAATAAATGGGATAGCCCTTATGTACAAAGTATGGATGAAGACAGTAGAGAACTTAAACTGAAAAAGGAAATATTCGATGATGAGAATTACAAATTGACGGCAGAAGAATTGATTTGTGAAGATGAATATAAAACCTTACTTAATACTAGAGCTCTACAAATGTTAAACAATATGCGTCTAAAGTTAGATAGTGTGAGTAAGTACTATAAAGAGTCATTAGACGATACTTTAGATGAAAAGAAGATTAAGGACTTATTAGCTGGCATGACTTCCGTTGGTGGAGTACTTAAGAGTATTGATTCGCTAGAAACGATGGTTAAAGCTGAGGAATTAGCTATAGGCAAAGTTAAAGGAGACGCTAAAGTAAATCCATATGAGTTGGCGAAATAATACATTAAAATATAACCAAATATTAACAACACGTTATAGTGTATAAATAAAAATATTATGAATAAGAAATTTACGATTACTATAGATTTGACTAAGGATACAGACGAAGTATTTAGACAGATTGAAGAAGCTTCTGAATATTTGAACAAACCTGTAAAGAAGTCATTATGGCAAAGAATTAAATCTTGGTTCTAAACCATCAGAACCCTTACGTGGAGGGTAAGAATATCCACGTGCACTGTCCCTTTGCGTACTGGCTAGCGCGCCCGGCTCTTTTAGGTAGGAGCTTTACGTAGAAATATGTATTGAAAAATCTCTCTAACAAACAGAAACCTCGTAATAGCGATATTACTTTGGTGATGGCTTACTAAATTCAGCATCTGCTGATAAATGGCGTAGAGACTATACGGGAGAGGCCTAAGTTCTAGTAGAATATGGTCATGAAATAGTCCAGACTACAACTTCTCACTGAGAAGGCTTATGTAAAAGTAAGAGTAGCATGAACCCGGGAGGAGTGGGATCGATACCTACAGGGACTACTAATTTAAAATACCAGTCCTTTGAAACTATAATAGCAGAAGGAAACTTGTTGGATAGGTAGTTATCGTGAACAGGTAGTCTGGGGTAATGTTAGCCCAGGTGGGGAGTACTAAACATAAGGCGTATAAATCCCTAGCTTAAGAAACTAGGTTGCAGCTACAGAAATCTCCCTATTTCTAAAAAATAATTTTTTCCCATTTTCGGAAAGGGGTTCGTTGTGAAACGCGCCCCTTTTAAATAATATTATGATGGAGATTAAAGTTAGAAGAAATACTTATTGGTTAGATTATGAAGAATATGAAAAGTTTAAATGTTGGTGGAAATGAAGAGAACAGGAATTTCCCAAATGTTCTAGAACTCTTGCAAATGATTGATGAACTATATAGCATGTGTCCCACTTGCGATTATTTATCATATCCGCCTAACCAAACAGATATTACAGAAGAAGAATATACTTGGGATATAAAATTATAATATGGTAGACTTTAATAAGAAGATAGTAAATAGTAATAAATTTAGAGGACCAGCACTATAGTTTATAGCTACTGGTTCTTATTGTGTATATCCAGAAGGTACTTCAGAATATTTTAAGTTCTGGGATGAGGAAAGTAAAAGATGCGTAGATGGTTATACTGCTGATGATGGAGATTTCATTAGTGGGTATAACTATTTTTATTTAAACTATTGTCCTATTCAAAGAATCGTTTATACTGTATTAGAAAATAAAAAAGTAAAAAAGACCAGAGAGTTATAGTTTCCGGACTTCTATGATTACGATTATTACTTTTTCTAGGCTATGTAGGAAGCTGAAGATGAAGGTAAACATCTATGCGCATTAAAAAGTAGGCGTAAAGGGTACTCATATAAAAATGCAGCAATGGCCTGTCGTAATTATTATTTGATACCAGGAAGTAAAACATATATATATGCTAGTAATAAATAGTATTTGACAGAAGATGGTATTCTTACTAAAGCTTGGGACTATATGGACTTCATAGATAAGAATACCGCTTGGGGTAAGAAAAGATCTGTAAATACGCAGATGCGCAAACGAGCTGGGTTCTTTACTAAGGATGAGTATGGTAACTAGATAGAATTAGGTTATAAATCAGAGATTATAGGCGTTACTCTAAAGGATAATCCAGATGTAGTTCGTGGTAAAGCTGGCAAATTGATTATATTTGAAGAGGCCGGTTCATTTTCCGAATTAGGAGCAGCGTGGCAAATTGCTAGACCGTCGGTAGAACAAGACGGGGTTGCATTTGGTACTATGATTGCATTTGGTTGTGTTTGCGCTGGTACTAAAGTATGGACAGCCGATGGTAATTGTGTATCCATAGAAGATCTCAATCCTCAAGACGGTATTATGGGCTGGGATACGTATTAGGTATACCCTTAGAATATATCTAATGTTAATCCTCCTGCTGAAAAACCATGCTTACGTATAACTACAAACACTGGTCGTACTCTAGAATGCAGTACAGACCATCCATTACTATGGTCTACCCCCGGTAAGACTAAAAGGGTACCAGGGAAGAGAGCATAGAATGAGCGCATGAAGTCATGGTTATGGCATAGAGCTGATTTGTGTAAAGTTGGGGAGCAAGTAGCCGTTATAGATGAAATACCTTACTTTGGTAAATAGAAGATGTGGGAACCAAGACTAGTTGGGTGGTTAATTGGTGACGGTAGCTACGGAAAGGATAAAACTCCAAGATTAAGTAATTGTGACGATTCTATTAACAGTTATGTGTTTGAAAACTTTAATACAGTAGTGGAAAGAACACATACAACTAATACTGATAAAACTTATTATGAAACTAGAATAAAAGGTATTTGTAAGAAGTTAAGAGAATTAGGAATATATGGGTAGACTAAGGATAAAAAGACATTACCTATAGATATTGATAAGTATGACTTTGATAGTCTATCTGAACTAATTGGAGGAATATATGATACAGACGGTTATATTAGAGTAGATAAAGATGGTAGAGTGAGAATTATTCTCACTCAAGCATACGATACTATGTTAAAACAACTTCAACTGTTATTGTTGAAGTTCGGAGTAAGTAGTACAATACGTTATACCAAATATAAGAATGAAAATACACATGTTTCAAACGGTAGAACAATTAAATCAAAAAATGGGGAATATCGGTTAGAAATAAATGATGTTACAAGTGTATGTAAATTTGCAGACAGAATTCCATTAAAAGTGGAATATAAATAGTCTGCACTAGATATGATATTAGTGTTTGCTTAGAATCATATAAACAAATACAATAAATATCTGTGCGGAGTACATGCCGAAAGGATAGTTAAAATAGAAGATATAGGTATACGACCTATATATAATATTACAGCTAAAGAATAGAGTAATTATATTGCAAATGGTATAGTAACCCATAATACCGGCGGTGACGAAGGCAGCCACTTCGAGACACTAAAAGATATGTTTTATAACCCAGATGGTTATAATTGCTTAAGCTTTAAAAATATATGGGACGAATCTGCTGCTACTAAAGAGTGTGGTTTCTTTATACCTCAGTATACTAATTTGGATTTTAGAGATGCTGAGGGAAACAGAATGTATATGGATTCTGATGGTAACACCGTGCATAAAAAATCATTAGAATTTATATTAGAAGAGAGACGTAAAGTAATCGAAAATGCAACTAGTAATAATACTATAGATAGATACGTAGCAGAGCATTGCCTAACTCCAGCTGAAGCATGTCTTGAATTTAATGGTAATATATTTCCTAAGAAAGAACTACAAGAATAGCTAGCATTGCTTAGGACCAATAAGAAACTATAGAATCATAAATAGGTAGGCGATTTAGTATGGCAACCGGACGGTAGTCTTAAATGGGTTATTAAGAAAACTGGAGATATAACCAGATACCCACTTAGACAAGGGGATGATCCTACCGGATCTATAGTAATATGGGAACATCCTAATAAGGATGCTAGCGCTGGTTTGTATATTGCAGGTATAGACTCATATGATTATGATGAATCGAGTACTACATCATTAGGTTCTTGTTTTATATATAAGAGAGTATAGTCTATAGAATAGTATTCAGATATAATAGTAGCAGAGTATACAGGTAGACCTAAGTCAGCAGAAGATTTCTATGAAAATGTACGTAAATTGCTTATATACTATAATGCTAGAGCAATGTATGAGAATCAAAACAAAGGTATATTTGTATACTTTACTAACAAACATTGTGACTATTTACTTGCTGATCAACCAGATATAATCAACGATATAGTAAGTAATTCTAAAGTAAATAGAAAGAAGGGCTGCCATATGAATAAATAGATTAAGCAGTGGGGAGAAGGTTTAATAAAGGATTGGTTAAACGAACAAAATTCAGTAGGAAAAAAGAATTTATATAATATAATGTCAGAACCTTTATTAGAAGAATTGATTGCTTACAACGATGCTGGTAACTTTGACAGGTGTCTAACAAAAGGAACCCTAATTACAACAAACAAAGGGGATATACCTATAGAAGAAGTAGGAATAAACGACTTAGTATTAACAGATAAAGGAAATTATAAACCTGTTACTTGGACAGATAAACATATTCATGATGGTAATATAGTAACATTGCAATGTTCTGGAGATTATCAAAAGTTGATATGTACTGATAATCATCCCATTTTAGTTAAATATACGAATAAACTATCACATAAATTTAGAAAGTTAGATAGTTTGGAAGAAGAATTCTTGAGGGCAGATCAATTGAATTATAAATATCAATTCGCTCTAGTTCCAAAAAGAAATATTAAAAATAAGCCAAGAACCATAGATGATAGAATGTTATATGTGCTTGGTTGGATTATGGGTGATGGTTACTGTAACCCAAGAAGTAACGAAGTAAAGATAACATATCAATTAAATCAATTACAGTGCGCAGAGCAATGTAAAGAAATAATTGAAAATTTTGATCCTACAGTTCCTTGTAAATTAATAAGAGATAAATTTAAAAACTGTTATAGATTGTTTGTATACTCTAAGAAATTACATACGTTGGCTGTAAATTTTGGTTGTGCCCCAAATAATAAGGAAATAAATCGTTTAGTATATAATAATCATACAGATTTAATTCCATTTATTTTAGGTTTGTTAGAAGCAGACGGTCATTAGAAATATAATATAAATTATGATGGAAGTGATAGAAATTCTATAGAGATATCTACCATATACGAAACATTAATAAGACAATGTAGATAGATATTGTTGGATAACGGAATATACTCTACTATAAGAGAAGTGAAATCTAGAAATGGAAAAAGACAAGTTAGTTTACAAATAAGCGGAAAATATGTTTATAAATTATTAAATTATTATTCTTATGATGAGCTAAATACATATCCTCCTATATTTTCATACAAATTCAAATAGATAGAATATAAACATACTAAAACTATAGCTTTAGAGGATAGTAAGGGGTTTTGGGTACCAATTAAGCTATTAGAAAATAAAAAAACTAAAGAAACGGTCTACAATATAGAAGTGCAAGATGATCATACCTACGTTGCCAATGGTATAGCCACGCACAATTGTATGGCTCTTATTTAGGTAATGATATATAGAGAATAGCTATATAATGTTAAAGTAAAAGAGATTAAAAAAGAGAATAGAAATAGGGTGCTGTTTGAAGGCCCTATATTCACTCAAGAATGGTTTCGTGACGACGAAGCTATAGATAATATCGAAGCATATATGTTTTAATTATGAATAATATTAATCAAATGCCAATATAGAAACTTCCTATGTCTAAGAAGACAAAAGACTGGCAAGAAAGTTGTATAGACTATGTTATAGGTCGTAGTTTAGGAGGTTCTAGAAATGGCAATAACAGAACTCGCAGAGAGGAGATGCAAACATACTATGATCTTTATAATAGTATATACAATGAAAAAGATCTAAAGTATGTTACTAATCCTTTTAAACAGCAGGACGGCTTTCCTGCAATGGCTTAGGATTATAATATAATTAAGCCTAAGATAGACTTACTGTTGGGAGAAGAAACCAAAAGACCATTCAACTTCAGAGTAGTACGTACAAGTGATATAGCTGCTAGTGAGATGTAGGACAGAGCTAAATAGCTTTTAATAGATTATATTCAGGCTACTATAATGAGTAAATTAGGTCCTGAGGAACAAGCTAGATATCAGGAAGCTTTATAGAACGGTGAAATAATGACTCCTTAGTAGATACAAAAATACATGAGTAGAGACTATAAAGATATAGCAGAAATAACCGCGTACCATAGTCTTAATTACTTAAAGAATAAGTTAAACATTACTCATGAATTCTTTAAAGGTTGGAAGGATGCTTTAGTTGGTGGTGAAGAGATATACTATGTAGGTATACTAAATGGAGAACCGTGCCTCGAACGTGTTAATCCTATCTACTTTGATTATGATACTGAAACGTCCGACTTAGAATTCATTCATGACGCAGAATGGTGCTGTTATGAAATGAATATGTCTGTAACTGAACTATATGATAGATTGTACGATAAGATGTCTGAGAAACAGCTAAATTAGTTGTTAGATATGATGGATCAAGCTTCTAAAGGGGGTATAAATCCTGAAGTAAGAAAGACGTCTTTAGATTATACTCATATTAAGACTCATACTATTAACGGGTTCAGCAGTAATCCATTTGATGGTACTAATAGTGTGAAAGTATGGCATTGTTGCTGGAAATCGTTTAAGAAAATAGGTTTTGTTACCATAATTGATCCTGAATTAGGCTAGCCTAAGGAATATCAAGTAGATGAGAGTTATAAAGAGACAGGGATGGAACTCAATGTAGAATGGAAATGGATTACTGAAGTATGGGAAGGATATAGAGCTGGTGAAGACTTATATATAGGAATACAACCATTAGAATATCAATATACTTCATCTGATAATCCTAACTCTCAGAGATTGCCTTATACTGGAGTAGTATATAATAATACAAACAGTAGACCTCGTAGTTTAGTAAGTATGATGAAACCATTACAGTATATGTATATTGTATTATGGTATAGACTTGAGCTTGCTATGGCTAGAGATAAAGGTAAAGTAGTAAATATGGACATTACTTAGATACCAAAATCTATGAATATAGATGTATCTAAATGGATGCATTACTTATCTGCTCTTGGTGTAAACTTTATTAATCCGTATGAGGAAGGATGGGACATACCTGGTAGAGAAGGGGGTAAACCTAGTTAGTTTAATCAGATTACAGCTCTTGATCTTACTATGGCCAATACTATAGACCAGTATATTAATCTTATGGATAAGATTGAAAGTATGCTGTCTGAGATATCTGGAGTTAGTAAGCAAAGAGAAGGGTCTATTTCATCTAATGAATTAGTAGGTAATGTAGAGCGTTCTGTAGTGCAATCAGCTCACATTACTGAACCTTGGTTCTGGACACACAATCAGGTAAAGAGAGAATGCTTAACTATGTTGCTTAATACTGCTAGATGGGCTTGGAAAGATGGTAGTAAAACTCATCTACAATATATATTAGATGATGCTACTAGAGCATTCTTAACACTATCAGATGATATGCTTTATGAGGATTTTGATATCTTTATAGAAGATACTACTAAGAATCAACAGTATATAGAAACACTTAAGCAGTTAATGCAACCCGCTATGCAGAACGGAGCTAGCTTACTCGATATAGCCGAAATCATTACTATGGATAATATTAGTATGATTAAGTCTAGATTAGAGGAGATTGAGCAGAAACGTATGGAACAGCAACAGGCTATGGAGTAGGCTCAAGCAGAACGCGAACAGCAAGCTATTCAAATGCAAAATGAGATTAAGGAAGAGGAGCTTATGATTAAAGAAGCAGAAATGGATCTTGAGAAATATAAGATAGATCAAGATAATGCTACTAAGATTACTGTAGCTCAACTTAATGCTTATAGAGGATTAGAGAATCAGGATTAGAATCAGAATAACATACCTGATACTATGGAAATAGCTCAACAAGCTTTAGCTGAACGTAAGCAAGCATCTGATGAAGCTTCTAAACAATTTGAATTTAATGCTAAGATTAGAGAGCAGAAAATGAAAAAAGAGATAGAAGATAAGAAGAATCAGCTTGAAAGAGAAAGAATGGATCATGAAATGAAGTTGCAGGCAGCTAAAGACAAAGCAGCACTTGAAAGAGAGAAACTTAAAGCTAAAACTGCAATCAAGAATAAAGTAACAGGAGAGAAATAATTATGAATTGGTTTAAAGAAACATGGTGGATAATTAAATAGTTATTCACTAAAGTAAAAGCAGACAAAGTAGAGTATAAGCATATGGATCACTATCCATTTAGTGGTTATTCTGCAATGAGCTGGTGTGGTTACTTGCTAAGTAGAAAACCTGAATCTCAGATTAAACCTACTACTTGGAATCACGAAAATATTCATCTCTATCAAGCTAAAGATAGAAAGAGATGGATGAGTTATTATTGGTCTTATGCATGGTCATGGATTAAAGGTAACCCTATAATCTATCCTGCATCTAGTGCTTACTATACTATTCCTTATGAAATGGAAGCTTATGCTAACGACGATAACTTTGATTATCTGAAAACACGTAAGCCTGAAGATCTTGATAAATATAAGATTAAGGATAGAAAGAAAACTTATAAGGCTAATAAAAAGAATTGGAGACAATATCTTAAAACAATTAAATAATAGGAGGAATTAATTATGGCATGTGGAGGTAAGAAATCCGGTAGCTCTAAGAAGGGTAAAGGCGGAAAGAAATAATTGAAAGATTATGGATAAACGAGCATTTAAATAGAGAATGCAAAACCTAAAGTCTTACCGGGAGAATAATCCCGGTAAAGGCTATTGGGATTGGAAAGTAGAAGCATTTGCTGAAGGTGGTCAGACGGGTGATCCTGAGAAGGAAAGATTCTATCAAGCTACAGGTAGAAGTAGTAGTGGTAGACCTTTAGAAGAAGGTTTAAAACCTGTGTTCAGTCTTGAAGATGCTGCTAATATGACTCCTATTGGGGATGCTATATCAGCTAGAGATACTTATAATGCTGTAAAGAATAGAGATTGGTTAGGTGCTGGATTAGCTGCAGCTACTATGATACCATTCGTACCTATGACTATAAAGAGTTACGGAAAGAAGTATAAAGGAATTACACCAAAACGAGAAATACCTACAGTAAATAAAGCAGCAGAACAAGATGCTATTAATAAAGCCATAAACTATAAAGAAAGTAGAATTAAATTATACGAGTAGGCTTTAGAAGATAGAAATTTAGAATACGAGAATTGGATTGAAAATGAAGATGCTCTACGAAGAGCGGTTAATTTTGATAAGAAATATGGCACTAATTATGTCAGCGCTTATACTAAAGAATTAAAGAATTATGCTAAAGGGAAAAATTCAAGTGATTTAACTCAAATTGGTATAAAGCCAATGACTCAAGATGGTTCCTTTGATCCTGCTATACCCGATTATATATTTATTAGTAGTGATCAGATAGGAACGGCTAAGCCTAAAAGCGGCCTTATTAATCATGAGTTAGGCCACAAGATAGATAGACAAGCGGGAGTAATAGACCATCAAGGACAATTAACTATACCTATATTTGATAGAAATAAATTTGAAAGTTCTGAAAGACTCAGATAGATATACCCTAAAACACATGAGAGAATTCAAAACTATTTACTTAAAGACTCTGAAATAAAGTCGCACATGAATGCATTTAGAACATATCTTAGAAATAATAATATGTTAGGCCCTAATGGTAAAGAAACTTTAAATTCGTTTAAGAAAAAATTATTTAATTCTGATTTTGATAATCTTAAGAAGATATTTAATAGTTATAAAAGCGGTAAGTAGTTTATATAGGATTTTAATATGATTCCAATAACAAGAGTTAATAATAACAATAATATTTTAGTATGATAGTAGATCCAATATCAGTTGAAACAAAATTATAGACCTATATTAAAGCTGCTAAAAAGCAGCAATAGTATATTGAAACGTTTACTCCAGTATATTGTACTGATACTATATTTAATTACTATGATAGTAGTTATACTGGTTTAGATTAGTCCTGTTATTCTACTTTTGATCCTAGAACAGATCCATTATACTCTAAGGATCTCACTAGAGAAGAATTAGATGCACTAACTAATTAGCAATATTTTAGTGAAGAAGAGTTAAAATATTATTTTGATCTATTAGTATCTAGATATTGTCTATACGATAAAGAACCCGATACAGAAGAAAATGAACCAGAAGAGGACATTGATGATGCCATTGATGAACTCAAATGTGAAATAAATGAACTTAAAGAAATACAATAAATCTAATTATATATAATTATGGATAATGTAACATTGAACGGTTTTGAGGTATTTGAGGATCTCATGCCAGGAGCAAGTGTAAAGAATAAACCTATTACTCCTCCTACTAATGAGGAAGAGGAAGAAACAAAAATTGATCTTGAAGGAGTAGGAGAAGAACTCAGTGAAGAAGAATTAAATAATATTCGTAAGAATACTAAAACTGAACCTGAGGAAGAGGAAGAATCTAAGGAAGAAGATAAAGAAGTAAAATCTAAACCTAAGGCTAAACCTAAGACTACTACAAAAGAAGAAGTAGAAGAACCTGAAGTTGAGGAAGAAGAACCAGAAGAGTCTACTGATGAAACTACCATAGTAACAGGTTTCTTTGATTCTTTGTCTGAAAAGTTAGGTTGGGATGATATTGAGGATGATGATAAACCTAAGACTGTTGAAGATCTTATTGATTACTTTAACGATGTAATTGAAGAAAACTCAGTACCACAATACGCTAGTGAAGAAGTTGAGCAACTTGATAAGTTTGTTAAGAATGGTGGTAATTTAAGAGATTATTTCTCAATTGACAGCGAAATTGATCTTGATGATATTGATCTTGAAGACGAAAGTAATCAGAAGTTAGTATTAAAAGAATTCCTTAAAGAAAAAGGATTTAATACTAAACAAATTGAAAAGAAACTCACTAAATATGAGGAAGCTGGCATTCTTGAAGATGAATCATAGGATGCTGCTGAAGCTCTTAAGGATATAAGAGAGAGTAAGAAACAACAGCTATTGAAAGATCAAGAAAATGCTGCTAAGCTTGCAGCTCAACGCCAACAGGAGTACTTTAATACCGTTGTCAACGAAATAAAGGGCATGGATAATATCCGCGGTGTTAAAATTCCTGAAAAGGATAAACAGATACTGTTAGAATATATATTCAAGCCTACCTCTGATGGTATGACTAAATTCCAAAAGGATTGGTCTAAGAGCGTAAAAAATTTAATCGAGTCTGCCTACTTTACTATGAAAGGAGACACACTTGTAAAAGCCGCCGAAGTAAAAGGTCAAAATGCAGCTATTAACAAGTTTAAGAATAGTCTTAATAGAACAGGAGTAAGTAGAAAGACTAAGAAACAGGATAACACTAGCACCGAGTCTATGTGGAATTCTTTTGCGCGAAGATTACGTGCAGATTAATATTAACTAATAAAAATTAAAATTACTAGTATTTTATGGATAATAATATTCTAAATAACTTAGTTTTATACAAAGGTAAATGGTTCAGTGATTTGATTGATACCGCTAAGATTTCTGCGGCTTCTCAATAGAATCCATATCAGGTTGCTACCGTGTTGTCTTATGTATTCGGAACTAAGGATAATGGTTACAACACTTCTTTGGATATGCTTACTGGTGGTCTTGGTAACGTAATGACCATTGATCAACCGAGCTGGGAGTGGAATGTAATGATTGATGCCGATAGAGCAGTTACAATTAGAGATGCAAAATGGAATGGCGCAGCTATTACAGATAATTCAACTGCAGGTCTTGGCAATACACCGATTATGCTGTGGTTAGAAGATAACTGGTTTGGTCCTACTGCTGTATTGGAATTTGACGATAAGGAATTCCAAGTACGTGTAGCAGGTGCTCCGTATCAGGACGGTAACCTGTGGGTATATACTTGTTTTGTAGCTGATGGTCAGCCTACTTCTTATATCCCTGCAGAACTCTTGAAACCGGGTTGCCAAGTATCTCGTCTGGCTTCTGCTGTTGAAGAGTACAGTGAAGAGGGTGATATCCTGAACTATAATACTCACTTCAAGATGCGTAATTATCTTACTACAATTCGTATCAACTATGATATTACTGGTTCAGCTTATTCTACAGTAATGGCTATTGCTTTACAAGATCCTAAGACTGGTAAGAAGTCTTATTTGTGGGCTGATTATCAGGAATGGGTAGCTCTGCGTGAATGGTATAAGAGATGTGAACGTATGTTGGTTTACATGAAATCTAATGTAAACAAAGATGGTTCTTGTAATCTGAAGGGTACTAACGGCCGTCCGGTATTTATCGGTGCTGGTCTGTTGGAACAGATTGCTCCGTCTAACAGACGTTACTATACTCATCTTACTGCAGAACTGTTGGAAGACTTCCTGTTTGACCTGTCTTATAATGTACTTGGTACTAACGAACGTAAGTTTGTTGCATTGACTGGTGAAATGGGTATTCGTGAATTCGATAGAATCCTGAAAGAAAAGGTAGTTAACATGAACCTGATTGATACTGTATTTGTAACTGGTTCTGGTGATAGCCTTACTTTTGGTGGTCAGTTCAAGACTTATAAGATGACTAATGGCATCGAATTGACTCTGAAGTATTTCCCGCTGTATGATGATATTACTTATAACCGTAAGTTACATCCGGTTACTTTGAAACCGCTGGAATCATATCGTATGACATTCCTGGATCTGGGTAGACGTGATGGTGAAGCTAATATCGTTAAGGTAGTTCGTAAGGATCGTGAATTCGTAACTTGGACTACTGGTGGTGCAGTTCTTCCGTCTGGCTATGGTAAGTCTATTAATACTCTGAGATCTAATGGTAAGGACGGATACACTGTGTTCTTCCTCGGGGAAATGGGTATAATGCTTAGGGATCCTAGAGCTTGTGGAGAATTAATATGTGACGCACAATAATTTGAGTCACGGTTATAATACAAAAGGGGCCTTAGGGCCCCTACTAACTTGATAATCTAATATTTTATATTATGGAAGTAATCGTTAGAATAATTAAAACTAATCCCTGGACTGGGATTACTAAATGGCCTACATGTTTTGACTATGTAAGCTCTTACTGGACTAGATCTGGTAATTTATATACTGGTTTATCTGTAGAAGATGCAACTAGATTAGAAAAAGAAATTGGTTATCCTGAGGGATAGTTATCTCCAAATAGTACATTTTGGGATACTTTTGCTATTAAGATAGGAAGGAAAGATGTACTACTTGACACTAATAGACCTGAGGATGAATTAAAATATTTGTTCCTTAAGAATCATAAGAGAGTAGCAAATGGTTTAAATAATATCAAACCTGGTACTGATTATGTTATGATTAATAAGGATAGTGAAGCAGAGGAACAGAATAAGTTCAATAAGATTAAGCGTGAAGCATATAGAGAGATGGATAAGATGTCTACTGAAGAAATGCGTAAGTGTTTACGTCTATATGGTATGAAATCAGATTCTATGTCTAATGAGGTTGCTGAAGCTAAACTATCAGAATTTATTGAAGCTGATCCTTCTAAGTTCTTGATGAAATGGGTAAATAACCCTAATAAAGAAATTAACTTCGTAATTGAAGAAGCTATTGCTAAAAACATTATTAGAAAGAATCGTGCTCAATATTACTTTGGTACTGATTTAATTGGTAATGGTCTTGAAGATGTAATTGCTTATCTTAAGGATAAGAAGAATCAAGATATTAAATTAGCAATACTTAATGAAATTAAATCTAAGTAATGACTAATAAAGATTCTCATATAATTTTCAAGGTAATTCTGGATAAGAATGCAGAAGGTATTGCTTATGGCGGATGCCCCGCATTTTTAGACGAGGAAGTAGACTTATTTCTTAACCAAGCATAGCTAGAAATCTTAAGTAATAAGATTACTGGCAATAATGCTTTAAGAGTAGGTTTAGAAGGTTCTGTATCTAACTTATCTGAGATAGAAAAGTTAATAGCTACAGATGTTAATCTTCATGCTGTACATACAGACTATAATGAGTATGCATTAGAAGATGTTCATGATGAAGATAATAGAATGACTATACTTAGTGTATTACTTAAGTATGGATAGTTCTAGACCAATTGTGTACTTACTAGCCATGAATTAGTAAAGCCTTTTAAGTAGACTTACAATAATATACCTTGGGTAGAGAATCCAGTAGCTACTTTAGAAAATGATAAACTCTTAGTATACGTAGATCCTGTTTTAATGCAGGATCCTATGTATGCTCCAAGAGTAGAAGATAATACAGAGTTCTATAGAGTAGATCTTACTTATGTCAAGAAACCAACTAAGTTTGACTACACTAAACCTGAACAAGAATTAGATTTTCCTGAGGATGTCATGTATGAGATTATTAATAGAGCTGTAGTAATTGCTTTAGAGAATATAGAATCTCAAAGACAATCTTCTAAGTTTTAGTTAAACCAAGTATCTGAATAATTATGACAGAGAGGAGTTTTTAGATTAATGTAGAGAGGCAGCTAAATAATATCATACCTAGTTATAATGAAGCTATTAAGTTTCCTTCAGATACTTTGTTTCATTTTATAAATAGAGCTAAAGACGAATATGTTAAATAGAACTTTAGAGTATTCTAGAGGAATCAAGAGATTACTGATAACATACGTACTTTAGTAAATACTAAAGATTATACTACTTATAATTTTAGTAAGTTAGGTAACAAATGGGAAGCCAGTTATCCTGAAGATTATATGTTTGCACTTGGTGAAAATGTATACATAAGTATAAAGGATAATAAATGTAATAACTTAATTACTCATGAGTCTGATGTAATAGAGGCTACAATAGAGACAGTAAGCTCTAGACTAAGTAATAGTCTATCAGATCATAAATTGCGTTATAATCAAGCAAAACCTATTAGAGTATATACTGACAATAAAATTGTATTATATACTGATGGTAATTATGATATAAGTTCATATTAGCTTACCTATTTAAGAAAAGCAAAAGATCTGGGTAATGTAAGTGATCTTACTAAAGAATATACAGATCTTCCAGAAAATACACATTAGGATATAGTTGATCTAGCAGTTCAAATGATAGTGCAAACTATACCTAATACAAGTTCTAAGGAATCTTAGAACGAATAATTAAGGCGCTTACGGCCGTGGAAATCTGAAATAATGAAAGTAGAAAGTAAGCGAATAGACTAAGCGCTAATGTCTAATTTAAAAACAAACATTTAATATGATAACTTCAGTACACTCAGTTCTGATTGGAAAACAAGCTCCGGCTTCTTACACTACAGTAGATGCTTTGGCTGTTGGTGATGTTGCTTTGTTCGATGAGAATAAGGCTCTTATTAAAACTGCTGCTGATGCAGTAAATGCTAACTCTCTGTATGTAGGTGTAGCAGGTGAAAAGATGAATGTTACTATGCCTAATGGTACAGTAGCACAGAAAGCTAATATTGATTTCTCTACTGAAATCCAGAAAGCTTCTAAACCGTCTGCAGTAATTGGCGAATATGTAGCTCCTGTTGAAGAAAAGATTGTAATCACTTTAACTAACGCTACTATTATTGCTGGCAATCGTTACGTTTTGCGTATTGTTTATAAGGATTTTGAAGTAAACAACTTCCAGTTTACTCACACCTATGAAGTATATGCTGACACTACGGATGCTGAAGATTTGGTTGCTGCTTTCTTGAAGAAGATTAATGCTCATAAGAATCGTAGAGTACAGGCTTCTGCTTCTGCTGCAGTTCTGACTTTGACTGCTATGCCGAAGGATGATAACGAAGGCGTTTATTCTTTAAATGAATATAGCGTTGTATCTATGGAAGCTTCTCTGTATGAGACTATTCCTGGTGCATTGCTTGCTAATCAGCCTAAAGCAGTTGTAGGTGCTACAATTGTTAAGACTGCTGGTAATCCGGGTAAGGGTTATTGGAAGCAAGTACGTGATGCAGAAGTACGTAACATGGGTTATAAAGGTCACGTATTTACTGGTGCATATCCTATTGTTGAACAGGTTCGTAAAGTAGTAGAAGATGCAGAATATGATTATGCTATCATCGAAAACGATAACCTGTACTTGAGCAATGATAATCAGTACATCAAGACTACTCCGTTGACTACGGAAGTTTATTGTCCTAATTTAGTTGATTCTATTGTAGATAAAGGTATTCAGTCATTTATTGCTGGTAAGACAATTGCCTAATCCACGTTAGAGAGATTGAATTTGGGATAAGATTCCTTTTACAAACTACAGAAGTGGAGTTGTGGAATATTCCACTCTCCACTTTTTTTATTGTTGATATATGGACAAATTAACAAATATACAAATAGATGGTGATAAACTGACCTTTAAGATAGAGACTGAAGTAGACCTTAGTAGCTATAATAAGGAGGTTTATATAGATGAAGTATGGAATTTAAAGAACATACTTGAAGACAGTCCTATACATAACATTAGCTTTTCTGAGAATATTACAGTAGATTCCGAAAATAATGTAACCGTAACTAATGACGATATTCTAGAATTAGATTGGAATATGAAGTATGTTACATTAAGATGTTTTACGGAATAGGAAGAAATACATTTTCATGGCATATACTACAATCCTTCAATTGTATATATGGCAGAGATTAGGAAATTACATACTCACTGCTCAACTTGTTTAGATGATTAGACTATGCAGAACATAATGTTAGTAGTCTTTAAGAGATAGCTGCTTGAGTATGCTTTAGCATCCGATTACTATCGTGATGCTTTACAATTATATGTAGATATCTGTAGATTACTTGAGATATCTATCAAACCAAAATGTGCAGCTAGTACTTGCTGTAACAACGCTATTCTTACTCAGAAAGGTAATTGTTTCAATACAGAAAACGATAAGTGTCTTCATTTAGAGAAAGAGCGTAACTCTGCTACTTTATTTAGTGGTATTTGTTACTCTTGTTCTAATAATACTTGCAGTACAGGAAATTGCAGTAATGGTTATTGTAAATTATAAAATAAATAAATATGATACAAAAATGTGATGGTGTAAAGATATTGGACTTAGAAGAGAAGCTTGAAGCTACAGGTAGTGAATACATTGTTACTGCAGAAAAAGACAATAACTATAAATTACCGCTTGAATCTGTAGCTGATATAGTTATAGGTAGTTCTAAGTTTAAAGCTGCAATTAAGGATGTATATGAATCAAGTACACCTACTGCATCTGTATCTTTAGATAAAGATAAGTTCTTATTCTCATTTGGTATACCAGCAGGTAGAACAGGAGATGCAGGTAAGGACGGTAAAGATGGTAAAGACGGTAAGGACGGTAAGGATGGTATTGATGGTGTACCAGGTATAGACGGAGATACTACTAGAGTAGTAATAGCATACAAATCTACTAAAACTATACAAAGACCCGATACTCCTGTAGGAGGTAGCTGGGATTACGATACTAATACTATTACATATCCTGAAGGATGGTCTGGTAGTGATAGTAATCCTAATGGCTATGTATGGATGTCTACCGCTACATTCTCTAGTAAAGGTACAATAGTAGTGCCTTGGAGTACTCCTGTAAGACTTACAGGTGCAGATGGTCATGATGGTGCAGATGGTAGTAATATTGAGTTTGTATATAAACTTACTATAACTAGTTTAGTTACTCCTACTAAACCTACAGGTAATAGTCAGACTGAAGCTATTAGACAAGGTTGGACTGATCATCCTACAGGCATCAGTGAATCGTATCAATGTGAATGGGTTTGTTCACATAACTTGCAAACTGATGGTACTTGGAGTGAGTGGAGTGATCCTACTATTTGGTCCAAATGGGGAGTGAATGGTAAAGATGGTGATGGAGTAGAATATATTTATCAACGTACTAAATTGCCTGCTTCTCCTAAAGAGATTACAGATAATAATCCAGATCAAGATGAGTACATACCACAATCAGCTCCTGGTGAACAACCCTGGACAGATGATCCTAAGGGAGTAAGTGAAGAGTTTAAATATGAATGGGTTAGTAAAAGAAAGTATAAAGGTGATACTCACAAATGGGGTAACTTTAGTTCTCCGTCATTATGGGCTAAATGGGGAGATGATGGTCAAGATGGTCAACACCTTAGAGTAATGTATACTAAGACATCTGGTAGTGATGTTAAGCCTAGAGATCCAGATAGATTGAATATTAACCCTGGTAGTATTTGGGGTGTAGGTATGCCCTCTGTGACTGGTAAAGAAGCCATATGGGGTATTCAAGCTTTAGTTACTTTTGATAATAAGTTAGTAATTGATGAATCTCTGCCTGAAGACGAAAGAGGTTGGCAAGGGCCTTATTTAATTACAGGTGTACCTGGTCTTGATGGTAATAACTTTAATTATCAAGTAGAAGCATTCAAATAGAGTTCTACTCAACCTGAGAAACCTACTAGCAATGATCCATATAATCCTGGTGATGGTTGGGTACTTACTCCTGATATGTCTACAGGTATATGGTGGAAATCTGTAGCATTAGTTCAAGGTGAAACAGGTTCTGTAATAGAATGGGGAGCTGTAGTAAAAGTAACAGGTCAAGGGGTTGTTATTAAAGGTACTTTAGATTCTACAGATGATCTTCCAGATAGTGGCAATGAGATAGGAGATGGTTGGGTTATTGATGGTTTCTTGTGGGTATGGAATGGTAGTGACTGGGTAAATGTAGGTAAGGTTCAAGGCACGGATGGTAACTACTATGAATACAGATTTGCTAGAAACAATAGTTGGGAAACTGCTCCTTAGTTAAATGCAGCTGAACGTTATCCTACAGGTTGGAGTTCTACTGCACCAGCGTTAAGTAGCGGTAAAGTATTATGGGCTACATTTGCTCTTATTAATGGTGGAGATAACACATTAATGGAACAATGGTGTGATCCATACTATATGACTGGTATGACTGGTGATAATGGTGGTTCTGGTGTTCCTGGAGTAGGTTACGAAGTTAGATACTGTAAAGGTACTGAAACTACTTATACCGGTGAGACTTGGAATGACACTATGAAATGGAAGAGAAATCCTACAGGTTGGTCTATGGATGTTCCTGAGCTTACTAATGGAGATGAGTATAACTATATATGGTTTATTCAGTGTAGAGTGATTGATGATTCAATGGAAACGGCATGGTCTAAACCTAATCCTATGGGTGGTATAATTACTCCAGATCCAGTAGGTTCACAACCTATAGCATATCCTGCTGGTATATATAGTACTAGTACTCCTTATATTAATGATGGGGAGAAAGCTCCTTACGTATATGATACTAGCGATGGTAACTACTATTTCTTAAAATCAGTAATGACGTGGCTTGGTACTCAGTAGAATAATGAATCTCCTGCTACAGATATATCTGGTGCATGGACTGTATTAGAGAATTATGAGGCAATCTATACTGACTTACTTATTGCACCTAATTCATTAGTAGGTGGAGCTGTATTTAATAACAACTTGATGTTCTCACAAAGAGGTAAGAATGCTAGTGGTGGTGATAGTTCTGAGTATCATTTGATTAATACTTCAGATCCTATGAATACCTCTAATTCATTTAGACCTAATTTCTTGTTAGACTTTGAGAATGGTGAAGCTTACTTTGGAGCTGGAGGCATACACTTAGCTGCTGATTCTGAGAATAGTTAGTTGTAGTTAACTACAACTGATACTAAGCTTACGCTAGATGGTAGCGGGTTGAGTATGATTAATAATTCAAGCAGTGGTGCATTATCTACTTCTGGTACTTATATAAAGAAAAATAATATATCATAGCTTACAAGTGATTATTAGTTTAAACTAGATTCAACAGGTATGCGTATGGGTTAGGCTTAGTCTCCATTTACTGAGTGGTTTGGTTTAAATTCTAATGGTAGTGGACAGTTAGCAAAAGGTAATATCGCTTGGAATTCCTCTGGGGAAATTAATGAACTTAATGTAGGAGATAGTGCTAATGGTAAAGTAGTATTAGCAGGTGATAGTTTCAGTGGACTGAGAGTGCCTCAAACTACAGATACAGATTTCTATCTAATAGATATATACGGATCTTAGAATACAACTCCCAAATCAGGAACAATATACGTTAGAAGTAGTAATGGTTCATAGATATATATATCTGGAGATGGTAGCATATATGTACAAAAAGTATCAGGAGGTAATACCTATTCCGCTAGTTTAGACCCAACAGTAGGTTTGGTATTCAAAAAAAATAGTGCTAATACTAAAACATACGCAAACGCATAATTACTATGGATAAAGCAAAAGAATATATAAACAATAAAACAAACTCTATACTTAAAACTAATATACTTAGGAGTAATAGAGATGTTGTAGCAACCATAGTATACAATGAATTGACAGATTTATTGGAGTTTAGTAACACATCTAATGTTACTACTCCTATAGATTCTGAAATACTAAAGAGATACTTACATTAGGTTAAACCACAATTATATAGTGGTATACCTATGAAACTCAAACCGTATTGTATTAAGTGTGGTTGTGGTAATGGATACTTTAGAGGATTGTATGATCCTTATGTATTAGCATTGTTGACAGAGGATGCAGATCCTTGGTTATGGGAAGATAACGGTGTAGTACTGTTAGAATAGTAGAAAGAAAATAATTTGATTGACAATGATAGCAAGAATTAAAGGTTTAAAGATTAGTCAAGCTTCAGAACGTACTGCTGTCACAGGATAGGAAATGATTCCATTCCAAGATGGTGAAAGAAATGGTAAGATCCGAATGATAGAGTTTAAAGATATGACTATGTATATCTTTGATCCTACTATCGTTGATGGTAAAGTAAGTCAAGAAGATTATGACGCATTAAAGCAAGCTATAGAAGAAGGTAAGCTTATCTATACTATTAATTCTAATAGAAATGGATTAGACTTAGCAACCGAAGTAGCTATAGTTGGTGGTACTATATACATTGAATCTCCTGACTTTATTAAAGAAGAAGGTACAGATAATATATCTCAAGTAGTATTTGATACTATTACTGTAGATGGTTCATTAAACTATAGTAAAGAACAATATACTACTACAGTTATTAAGACTACTGGAGATGGTACTAAAGTACTTACAGATAATGGTCAGTATGTATATATAGGTAATTTAGCATTAACTAATATTAAGTTTAAAGATGGTACTAATACATCTACTTATGACTTAGTAACTAATGGCATCACTTTCAGATAGAATGCTACTCCTTGTGTATCATGGAATACCGTTAAAAGTGGTAACAATATCTATATGGATATACGTATAGCTAATGCCACTGCATCTATGGATGGTCTAATGAGTAAGGAAGACTATGTAGAACTTAATACTACTATACCTGGATAGATTGAAGATCTAAAGGAAGCTGACTCTAATCTAAGTAATAGAATAGATGATCTTGATGATAAGATTGATAAAGAGATTGCAGATAGAGAAGCTGAGATAGACCGTATAGAGAATAAGTTTGATGGAGTTACTGACAAGTTAGAGGAGGCTCTACAGAAAGAGATTGAAGATAGAAAAGCAGGCGACACTACTATTACTAATAGTTTAAATGCATTCATTAGTACTAAAGGTCAACCTAGTGGTTTAGCTGAATTAGACTCAACTGGTAAAGTTCCTGCAGCTCAATTACCATCTTATGTAGATGATGTATTAGAGTTCTCTACTAAAGCTCAATTCCCTCAGACTGGTGAAACTGGTAAGATATATGTAGCTAAGGATACTAACTTAACATATAGATGGACTGGTACTCAATACTTAGAAATTAGTTAGAGTTTAGCATTAGGTGAAACTCCTAGTACAGCGTATTCTGGAGATAAAGGTAAAGTTAATAGAGATGCTTTAAATAGTATGCCTACTAAACTTACTTCATATCTTACTCCTACTACTAGTACTGGTGAATTAGTTAAGATTAACTATAAGTATGCAGCTAAAGATGGTTTAAATTACGGTCCATTACAGGACGATAATATAGATATACCATCAGCTACAACTACTAATGCTGGTGCTATGTCTGCAATAGATAAAGGCAGATTAGATGATTTGTATGATGAATTTGGTAGTATACAGAATCCTGGTGATAAGCTTGATTCACTACCTAATAACCTAGTTACTGGTGTAGATGCAACGTCTAGAAATGCAACTAGTGTAACTATTAACTATAAGCAATCTGATTTATCTGCAGCTAGTAATTCATATGCTAATCCTATTACTAAGTCACAAACTATACCTGCTGCTACTCAATCTGCAGCTGGTGTAATGACTGCTACTGATAAATAGAACTTAGACATTAATATACCTAATAGAATTACTAATCTAGATAATAGAGTAACTACTGAAGTAGATAGATTAGAAGAGCTTATTGAGAGTAGTTCGTCTGAGATTACTAACGATCTGAATGTAGAGATTCAAGCTAGAAAGGATGGTGATGCTCAGTTACAGACTAATATTAACAATCTGTAGTCTACTATGAATACAGAATTAGCTAAGAAAGTTGGTAAAGTAACTGTAGCTGGTTCTGGTAATGCTATCACTACTGCATCTATCAGTAGTGATACTCTTACTTTAACTAAAGGAGCTACATATAATAACTATGTACATCCTGCTGGTTCTGCGCCTAGTAAAGCATCTGGATTCTATAAGTTCTCTACTGACTCTACTAGCCATGTAGCTAGCGTTACTGCTGTAACTAAAAATGATATTACTGATTTAGGAATAGCTGATGCTAGTACTACTCTTAGACTTTTACATATAGGTAAAAAGTCAGACTATGAACATGTAGTAATACTATTGTGGAAAGATAGTGATATAACTACTAATAGAATAGATGGTCTATTCTACACTGTAATGAGCGGTTCTACAAGAAGACAAATAGCTGAAGCTCACTTATGGTTTTCTAGATGGGATCCTAATTCTGCTGACTATAAGTTTATATTAAATACTAACCAGCAAGGCTCAGGATTTTCATTAGTAACATGTACATATAATGGGGCTAAATGGTGGGGATTAAGACATATAAATGATCAAGTGGTAAACTTTTACTTTGATGGTTCAATGTCTTCCTAGATAAATCCTACTATAATAAAATACTACAATAGGAATACGTCTACTGTATTGAATGCTGAAATTAACAGTTCTGTAACTAATGAAGCTGGTAAACTTAGTAGATTCGATGTAAATGGAGATCCATATGCCTTCTTAAGCGAAGTTAATACTAAGGTTAGTAAGTCTGGTGATACTATGACTGGTAATTTAACTGTAGGTAATACTAATGATTATTACTGTACTATTGATACTAGAGGTTATTTTATAATCAAGGCAGTACCTACTACTGGAGGTTGGGATAGAGCTTATGACTTTATCAATGCTAATAATGAAATGTTAGCTAGATTTGGAGCATATGGATCAGGATAGAATCTTAACTATTGTTATATTGGAACTAGCCATGATGGTAATAATACATGGCAAAAATGGAATTCATCTGGTTCTACTATAACTGTACCATTATCAATAAGTCAAACTTCATCTGGCTAGCCTTTAACTTTGCGCGGTACTGATGCTGTGGGTCTTATCTAGTTTGTTAATAACGAAGTAGAAACTGCAGAAGTAGGGTATACGGATTCATTAGGTGCATACTTATATAATGATAAACTGACAACTCATCCGTGTATATCATTAGGTAGAGTAGATAGTTTAGATGAAGGAGCAACTTTTTATTATGGAGGTACTCATTATAAATTACTACATAAAGGTAATTATGCTAATGAGTTAGATTAGCGTTATTTACCAAAAACAGTATATAATTACGGTAATGGTTGTTTAGTAAGATTAAGAAATTCGGCTAGTGATAGCACTATGCTTACAGTAAGAATTTTTGGTAATTCTTTCTATGGCACTAGTACTCCATTTGACACAGTAATATAGTTCTATAACTATCCGCCTGAAAATAAAATATTATAGGCTACTGGTGTTAATAATGGGTATAGCTTTGGGGATATAAAAGTATTTAATTACAATAATCGTATTTATTTGTGGTTTAAATAGCCACAATAGTATGAAACTTTTATAGTTCACGCATATCATAATGGTGATCTTCGTAATATGGTAGAATCTATAAGCAATGCTGCTATGCCTACTTCTGGAGTGACTAGAACAGTAACTATAACTCCTAAATAGTCTATATACTCTTATGATAATATAGCAGTAGGTAATGTTACGTCTTCCGGTAAGGTATCTGCAGTTAGTGGCTTCTTCAAAGAATCTGACGCTAGATTAAAATCAGATATTAAACCTTTAGACTATACTTTAGAACAGATATGCGATATACCTACTGTATCATTTATAATGAATGATTAGAAGCAAATAGGTACTATAGCATAGAACTTAGAGGAATTAGGTTTTGAAGATATAGTAACTGAAGGTGATACTCTTAAATCTGAAGTAAAGAACCCTGAACAGTTTGAATCATTCACTAAAGATGGTGAAGAGTATGTTAAGGTCAAGAAGGTAGAGTATGAAATGTTAGGTGTATTAGCTATTGAAGGAGTTAAGATGCTTAAAGATGAGATTGAAAAGCTTAAAGCTGAAATAGAAACTTTAAAGAATAAGCAACATGAGTAATGAAATAGCAACATATTCTATGATATTAAGTAAGCTTAGTCTAGGTAAGAGTGGGACAGAATGTCCTACTAAGACCTAGATTTTAGCTATTAATTCATTAATCGTTATTGATAATGCTTCTACTTATGGAGCTAATGAATGTGTAAAGATAGATGATATACGTAAGAAAGCAGAGACTTGGAATTACTACTTAACAGTATCACCTACTAGTATGTCATTTGGAGCTGGCGGTGGTAGTAAGTCTTTCACTGTTAGTTCTTATAAAAGAAAAGTATTAGACGGAGTAGAATAGAGTGACAATACTAATGTGTCATTGAAATCTACAGTTATATCTGGTACTGGATTCTCTTTAAGTGGGACTACAGTAAGTGCTTCTGCTAATGAAAGCACTTCATCTAGAACAGGTACAGTTACGATAACTCAGAACGAGTCTAATAAGACAGCTACTATTAGTCTATCATAGAGTGGAGCTACTCCTTCTACTACATATACTTTCTCTGTTAATCCATATAAGGTTAGTGTAGGTTCTAGTGGTGGTTCAGGTAGTGTAACTATTAGTTCATATAAGACAGTAGGTAGTAATACCTATGATGTAGGTTATAGTATTGATAGTAGTACATTACCATCTTGGGCTTCATTCAACAAGAGTACTTCTACATTTACTATACAATCTACTACTAGTACTGTTGGTAGAACTGCTAAAGTATATTTTGATCAAGCTGAATCTGGTAAACGAGACTATGCTGAATTAACCCAAACAGGGTATACTCCACCTGCAGATAATTATGTATTTACTTGGGAAGGTGGTAGTACCTCAGATGTTAGCGCAAACTTCCCATGGGATTTCTCTGCTAATGGAACTGCAGCTAATATACCAGTAGTATCTACTAAGAATGGTAGTAGTCAATCTTGGAGTGTGTCTAGTAAGCCTAGTTGGATAACTATTTCTACTACTAGTAGTAAAGTTATTATCAGTGCATCTGATAATAGTGGATCTGCAAGAAGTGGAAAAGTAGTGTTAACCTAGAGTGGTTCTGGTAAAACACTTACTGTTAATGTTAGTCAAGCGGCTTATTCTGCAACAGTAGAATGGAGATATAAGATAGGATTTGCTAATGGTGCTCTGAGTAACATATCGGTAGTTTGTAGAGATTATCATGCGGTTGGTTAGAGTCTTCCATTTACCGTTACATTTTTAAGCTATAAATCTAAGTATGTAGATGGCGTAGAAGATACTAGTACTAGACAATATCTAGACTTTAGTATAAGTAGTAGTTAGACTTGGTTGACAGCAACTAAAACCACTAGTAGCAATGCTAATGAAGGTAAATTTGCTACTGCTGTAAGTGAAAATGGATCAACTAGTAATAGAACAGGTACTATAACAGTGACGTAGAACGAAAGTTAGAAAGTTATCACCTGTGATATAACACAGGTAAGTAGTAACGCATTTGTTGCATCCTATTTCGTAAAGTTCAGAGGATCTGATACTTATCCAAGTGAAATTAACTTTGGTCTGGTTACAGCACCCACTTCAAAAGAATTTGAAGTAGAAAGTTCATTTGAAATATATACAATAGCTTCAGAATATAATTCATATAATTATCAATTTGGAACTGTAAGACGCGTTTATAGTGTAAATAATTTTATGAATTTTACGGATAATTCTTGGTTTACTAATACGTATGAAGTGGGGGGAGGAAGCCATCAGTATGATTTATTAACCATCAATGCTCCTGTATCAGATGGTCGAGATCGTGCAGTACCTATATATATTGTGCAAAGTAACTATGCCGGAGATATTGATTGGAATTATAGGGAACTTACCAATTCACCCATAGCTGGTCAAATAATGGTAAAGTAGGCAGGTAATAAGATATCATGAATCCATACTTAGCACATATGACAGATAGAGAATTGTTGGAGCAGATATATCTTCTGCTCCTTCAAATCAACGTGAAGGTAAGTGAGATAGATAATGATACTAAACAATTTGGTATGAACGTAGCAGCCAATCTAGTTGGTGATGCTCTAATGATGAATAACAATGATGCCGAGAGAAGAAATAATTAAACAGCTTAAACCTTACTTTAACGTAAAGGAATTAGTATGTAATCACATATATAGTAGGTTTGGAGAACAATCATGGATGTTCTTAAGCACTTAGTTACTACATGTATTGCTGTGTCTACGTACAGATATACTACGTATGCCAATGCATATTAATATTGGTAATATGCATCAAAGGGGTATGCGTTGCAATCTATGCCCTTTAGTAAAGAGTAAGAAGAATGTATATGTTAGCGGGCACCTAACAGGGAACGCTGTGGACTTCACATGTGATGATAAGACTGCAGAAGAAATAAGAGAGATAATAAAGGCTAAACCTTTATTGTTGCCATGTAAAGTACGTTTAGAGGAGCAGTGCAACTGGGTGCACATAGATTGCTATGACGATGGCACAGAAGATAAAATAACAACATTTAAAGCATAATATATGTTACAGAGAGAGATAGTTAGATTTAGAGCATCAGATACGTAGCCTAATCCTCTAGAAGTAGATTATTGGATTGACGTTACTTCTAACTACTATGGTGGTTGTATTAGATATTATCGTAATGATACTAATACATGGGAGATGCTAGATCTGAATGATAAGCAAGTAGATGCTATCATTGATTATATTAATAAGGCTCTTGACTAGATAGAACAGTTTATTAATGAAGCTATAACTGAAATCAGAAATGAATTAGCTGAGTTTAAAGATGAACTTAAAGAGGAAGTTAATAAACTGTGGTAGTATATTAATCAGAAAGTAGAAGAGTTAACTACTCAGATTAACAATATTAGAAATGAGATTAATGATATCAAAGGCGATGTTAATAATATCAAGTAGGATATTACAAATATTAATAACAACATTGATGATATAAATCAAGATATTACTAATATCAATTCTAATATTGAAGAGATACGTCAAGATATAACTGAAGTAATAGGAGGAGACTTAAGTTCTATTCAACAGAAGATTACTGAATTAACTCAGAATATACAAGAGTTAGATAGTAAGATTGACCAATAGATTAGTGATTTAAGAAGCTACGTAAATAGTGAGGTTGCTAAAGCTAAAGCTGATCTTACCGCATTAATCAATCAAGAGATTGAGAATAGAACTAATGAAGATAATAATTTGCAATCTCAGATTAATGAGCTTAGACAATTGATTACTAATGCACAAAATGCTATTGATACTCATGCTGCTAGAAGAGATAATCCTCACGTAGTTACTAGAGCTCAATTATCATTAGCTACTACTGATAGTGTTGTGTTTAATAAAGTAAGTGCTCCTAGTGGATTCTTTAAAGAATAATAATATGAAAACAATATTATATAATCCAATATTTATAAATCCCTAGGCATACTATGTATTTCCCTAGTTGTATGATATAGAGAAAGGAGATTAGTTTATAGAACCTGCAGTATACTCAGGTTATTTACTGATTGAAGATCTTATATCTAATACTAGTTCCTAGGTAACTGATACTAGAGAGGTAGACTTTACATAGTTTGCTGGTAGACGTATCAGGATAAGTCAGTACACTAACATAGGTGCAGTAGTATTAGGAGAATGGCTACTGCCTGAAGGTGAGCAGTCCGGCCCCTCATTCCACCAATCCTTAGTAGATGCATGGTTTATGTCCGGCCCCTCTAATTCCGATAAGCCTAGTAGTATTACTGGTGTGATGGGTAACGAGATGATTCTTAAGAACTTTGCCTTTACATCAGAAAGCGGATTTGGTGAGGGAAATTATGAAGGTGCACTGGTGTTCGATGGTGTGGATGATTACGGTATATGTACCGGACTTCCTATTATGGATGATTTTACACTTATATGTAAAAGGGAAATTTTAAATCCTACATCTCCAGGGTATGTGGCTAACAAAGGACTGGGTAATGCAGGTGCGTTCCATTTTGAAAGTTCTATTCTAACCAGTGATTCTAATAGTACTACTGGAGTATGGAGTTATGGAACTGGTAACCGTGTAAAACTTGAGGAAAGTGAAGTATCGTGGATGACTAAGAATAGTTATAATGGTATAGAACTTAAAACTGGAAATTTAAGTGATGTGGACCAATTATATTTATGTAGGTTTGCTTCTTCATATACTAAAGCTGCCATCTACTATTTTGCCCTCTATAACAAGTCACTCACACCCGAAGAGATTGAGACCGAGAAAGAACGGCTTAATGAAGAATGGTTGAAACGTAAAACTGAATAATATGAAGTGGTTAGCTATACCTATAGAAGAATTAAAAGAATTTGATAAGGATTGGGAATCTAGACGTACCAATATAGATGGTACAGAAGCTCTTATTCATGAAGAGATATTCAATGAATACTTTCCTCCAGTAATGTTACTGTCTGAAACTGATGAAAACACTACTGTAGAATATCCGTTTCCTTTATTAGACGAACAAGATATTACTAATTCATCTGAATGGAATACTCCAGAACAGGAGATTATTTAATTATTAAATATTTGCAAATATGATTAAACAAGAAAATCCTAACTTTATAGCATCTAAGTATGCTCCAAATCCTAAAGAGGTTTCTTACTGGATTGACTTAGCAACAGATAGTACTGGTAATGTTATTAAGTCATATAGTCCTGATCTTAAGAAATGGATACCACTGAATAGAGATGCTAATGTAGACCAATGGACTCACATTAAAGAGATTGTACAATCTGTTGGTTTAAACTATGATAAGAATAGTGACATTATATCTTTGCCTGATAATAGTAGTAATAACTATTTTAAAGGCAGTAGTATAGTAGATGCTATTAATAAAGGTGATGCTGCTGTAAAAGCTCAAGTAGATAGACTAGATACTAAGATTGATGATGTTAATGAAGACTTACAAGACTTCAAAGCATTAAAGGGTCAACCTAATGGTCTTGCTGAACTTGATGGTAATGGTAAAGTACCTGCTAGTCAATTGCCTTCATATGTTGATGATGTAATGGATGCATATGCTACTTATACTGTATCTCCTACTGGAGTACTTTAGAATATACAGTTATATGCGGATGCTGAACATGAAACTACTATAGTAGGCGAGAGAGATAAAATATATGTCAATGTAACTCCTGGTGAAGTAAGTTATCAGTTTAGATGGTCTGGTTCACAATGGGTACACATCGATTCTAATGCTATTATTATTGGTGATATTACTGGTACTGCTTATGATGGTGGTAAGGGTAAAGCTATGGAGAATGTAGTTAACTCTATGCCTGATAACTTGCTGAGTACATTCCAATTAGACTAGACTGATGTTAATAATATCACTATTAGTCTTACTGGAGTAGAAAAGAGCGGCGGTAAATATGTACAGTCTACTTTAGCTGATATTACTATTACTCCTGCTACTAATACTGTTGCTGGTTTAATGACCGGTGCTGAAAAGTTAGCTATCAACGAGACTCTTCCCGATGCTATTAATGATGAGAAGACTGCTAGGGAAGCAGCTGTAAAAGAACTCAAAGCTAAGGATACAGAACTTCAAGGCAATATTGACAGTTTAGAGACAGCTTTAAATCAAGATATTACAGAGCTTAGAAGTACTATACTTAAAGTAAATGATAAAGTAGGCTTAACAGAAGGTAATGAAATGCCTGACTTATCAAGTACTAATTACTTAGCTAGTAGTCCTAGTGCTATAAGTGCTGCAGTTACTTTAGATGAAGAGATTGGTAAGCTCAGTAGAAATGAGAATGAACTGTGGTATGGAGTTAAGTTTGACTTAGCTAATAGCTCTAGTCCCGATGGTGTACGTACTGGTAATATGGAAATGCATAAAACACTTCCTATCCAGAGTAAGATAAGAGGATGTACTATTAACAATGTTAATAACGTTAAGAAATATTTAAAAGCGGATGATTGGACTAAGTGGGAAGATGGTACGGTTATAGCTCAAGATAGCAGCTAGATTTCACCTGAAATGATGGTAGAAATACCTGAACACTATAGACTGTTAGTGGCTACTCCGGATAATACGGTTGAGGTTCGTATGAGTGAATATAATCTTCCTGGTTATACTAAAGTAGAAAAGAAATATATAGGTGCTTATGAAGGAATGACATCTGAAACTCTACCTAATCTATTACGCTCCATAAATAATACAAAATATAAACCTAAGGTAAGTACTACTAGAAACCAACTCCAAGCATTTGCTAGAGAGAATAGTCGTACTAACAACTGGAATATCTATACCTATGACGCACATAGAGATCTTACTTGGTTATTCGTAGTAGAATATGCTACACTGAATAGTCAAAAAGCATTTAATGCTAATTTGACTGCTGAAGGTTATCATCAAGGTGGTTTAGGTGAAGGTGTAACTAAAGGAGCTGTAAAGGTAAATGGTGCTGATACATGGTCATTTGTACCCTGTGGTACTACTAATTCGTTAGGTAATGGTACTGGTATAATTGAATATACTCATACTAATACTAATGCAGAGGGTACGTCTACTGGTAGTAAGGTAGTTAATGTTCCTAGATACCGTGGTATTGAGAATCCATTTGGTCATGTATGGAAGAATGTAATCGATGTAGTAGTTGCTGGTACTGATAATAGTGTATATATCTGCAAAGATTATACTAAGTTTGGTACATTTGAAGGAGGAACTAATCCTACTGCAGAGCAATTAATTGCAGCAGGTTATGAATTACAAGACTTTAAAGAAAGTACAATTACTAGTCAATATGTAAAAAAACTCGTTAATAATAATTAGGCAGATCTATTCCCAACTGTAGTAGGAAATGGAGCTAGTGCTACAACTTATTATTGTGATTATCACTGGACGAATGCTACAGCTACTCCTAGAACACTTCTCATCGGCGGTTACTCGGACTATGGGTCTGGTGCGGGTTTGTTCCTTTTGCATTCTGGCGCTGGGTTGGACTATTCCTATGCGTTTGTCGGGACTCGAATTACCTTCTATGGTGAACCGGCATTGCCAGCTGCTCCAGCTACATTAGAGTTAAATGATGAGGATTATGAACAATTGGATTCTGTGGAATCTGAAGAAAACTGGTTTTAATTAACCAAAACAAAGGTTGCAGTCGTGAGTAAATCAGCAGTAACTCAGACAATGAGTCTGAAGATATTACGCTATAAAGAGCTATTAGTTTATGCAAGAAGATTTTCAAAACAGAAACCTTAAATAAACCTTATCGTTATATAATTATAATCTCAAACGGAATTTCGAGCCCTCTCAGATTTTACTCCCCTTTTAATCTGTTAGGGCTTATTTGATTTTTATTATCAGCTACTATCTATGAATTACCAACAATTAGGAGAACATACTATGTCAATATTTAAGAACATGTTCAGTAGTGCGGATAAATGCGTAGCTTCTGTTATAACTGGGCTACTTTCTATATTCGCACCTGTATGGGTTCCTATCACTGCTGTCGGTATATTGATACTACTTGATGCTATCTATGGTTATAAAGTCTCTAAAAAATATGGGCATCCTAAGATTGAATCACATAAAGCATGGAAAACTATATGGAAGACTAGAGATGCAGCAGTAGCAATAACTAGTGCATCAATAATAGATTAGCTGGTAGTAACCTCTATTAACCTGCACGCTGTAGAAATAGTAGCAGGAATGATAGCCTTAGTTGAGTTCTGGTCGTTACTAGAATCATTTAGCGACTTATATCCTAAATGGAAAATATGGAAAATCCTCAAAAAGGTTATAAAAGCAAAAGGAGAGAAATATTTAGATATATCATTAGATAAAGAATTACCAGATGATTCCAATACTGAATTAGTTAGTTAATTGGTTTACAAGGAATTTCAGAGCAGTCGCAGTAGGTTTAGTTAGTTTACTTATTGCGACTGTTTTTGTTTAGAACCATTAGCTACAGAAGAAGAATAAAGAGATTGACAGAATAACTAACAACGTCAGAGCTTACGAGCAATTAGCATCCTAGAAGGAATAGTTAAACAGAGTACTATAGCTTACTATAGAAGAACTAAATACTAGTAATGATAGTTTATTAAAAGAAGCTAAGGATGCTTAGAAAAAGCTTAAAATCAAAGACAAGAACCTAACTGATGTAAATGTAATCAATACTGAGATTAAAGATTCTGTTAGAACTATTATAAAACACAGGCTAATAGATTTTGACGAAGAACTTAAAATTAATCCATTAACAACTATCATAGTTAGTAGAAAGGACTCAATCCTTAAAGCCACATTAGATATTAAGAATCAATAGATTTTGTTTGTAGAAGAAAAGAAAGAATACAAAAATAAATATCGTAACGGTTTCGTTAGGTTCTTCCACTTTGATTGGAAGAAGATACGTACCAAAAAATATCAGATAGTTAACAGTAACCCAATAATCAAGGTAACTAATACTCGTGTAATTGAGTTACCTAAATAATAATCAATATATTCAATAATATTAATCAATAATAATATGCATAGAATATTTCGTGTAAAGGCTTACGAAGCAGAACACGGTCCTCATTTCAACGAGGAACATGCCCGTAAAGCTGTAAGTAAAATGGAGAATGAGGATGGTACTCGTGGACCGCATTGGTCTGTAGAGGAAACTACCGCATTAGCCAGTCAGTACGGAATAAATCTGGGTAGCAGATTTAATCGTTATGATTGGTTCGTAGCACTTAACATGGTTTATTCTGATTACTATAAAGTAATTATAAGTATGACTAATTCTAATAGTACTAAGCATTTTGTTGAATTGGCAAAAGCTTGGATCAATGACAAAGACATTGATGAAGGTAAGATGTGGTACTACTATATTTACGTTATGTGTGATAAGATCAGACAAGCTGAAATGGAATGCTATGAGGAAGAAGTTGAAAAGCGTGACAAATACGAAGATGATGATGATGACGAATTTGAACGCATAGGCTTATTCCGTAGAGGTGGTAGAAGAGGTGGTATGATGCGTGGTGGTCGTAGAGTATATTCTACTAGCAGGGCTAGAGACTATGAAGACGATTACGAACGTATGCTCGAAAGAGAAAAAGAGTACGAACCTTATTCAGAATATGGACGTGGCAAAGCAGTTCGCTACGTTAGATATTAATAAAAATCAATTTTTAAATTAAATCAATTATGTTAGAAGATAGAATTATTGTGCAGGATCGCGGTATTGACGCTGGTCTTGCTGCTTTAATATAGAATGCTAATAAAGGTAATATGGATCCCGCTGCTTTGATGGCTATGATGAACAACGGTGGTTTCGGTGGAAACGGCGGTTGGTGGTGGATTTGGATCATCCTGATCTTCTTCTGCTGGGGCGGTTTCGGTGGTAATGGTTTCGGCGGACGTAACGCTGGTGCTCTTGCTTCTGAACTGAACAGTGACGCTAACACTAATCTGTTGATGCAGGCTATTAACGGTAACAAAGATGCCATCAATAGCTTAGCTACTACTTTGAATTGTGATATTAATTCTGTTCAGACAGCTCTTAATACTATCAATTCTGGAGTAAGTCAGATCTCTTGCGATACTAAGTTGTCTAGCTGTGAAGTAATCAATGCTATTACTTCTGGTAATGCAAGCTTGGCTTCTCAGTTAGCTAGCTGCTGCTGCAATGTTAGAGAATCTATTAGCGGTGTAAATAACAACATCACTAAGATGGGTTATGAAAATCAGCTGTCTGTATGCAATCAGACTAACACACTGCAGAACGCTATTACTAATGGATTCAATTCTTTAATGGCTGATAATGCATCTAAGTTTAATATTGTAGGTGCTAAGATAGATGCACAGACTCAAATTATCAATGATAAGTTCTGTCAACTCGAAATGAGAGAAATGCAGAATAAGATCGATGCTTTGCGTGAAGATAAACAAGCTTTACAATTGTCTGCTTCTCAGCAAGCTCAAACTGCAAACATCGTTAATCAAATTCGTCCGTGTCCTGTTCCTGCTTACTTAACTTGCAATCCTTTTGGTTGTCAGGGTGGCTTGAATGATTATGGCTACGGCTACGGCTACGGTTATAATAACGGTTGCGGATGCGGTTGCTAATAAGAAAGGAGGCAGTTATGTTTTATCCTTTTTTAAACTACTTTAATAGAGGTAGAGTAAGAACTGTAGATAATTATGGTATTCCAGTATTGAGAACTAACTACGTTACTACCGATACTACGACTACTTCAGTTACTTATGGTGTATGTCCTAGATTATGGAGACAGCTCCCTTGTCAAGGTTTATTTATACTGCATGTAACGTCTACTCCTGCTAGTGCAGCTACTCCTACGGATTTAGTATTTATAGATCCTACTAGCTTTACTAATAGATAGATTGATAATACTGCTACGGTTATTACATCTACTGGAGCTAAAGCTCTATTAAATGGTTCCGGAACTCAAATGACAAATAATGAAATTACAACTGGTAACAGATATCTGATATATTATAACAAATGTGACGGAATCTTCCAAGTAATTAATCATATAGTAACGCCGACTACACCGGCAACTTAATATAAATTGGGGCTCTAAATGAGCCCCTTAAAACTAACTTATTATGTTATTCAATCAATTAAATATAGGTGATAAAGTATATATAATAGAAGTGGTTGGGACATTCAAAAAGACTACTGAGTATAATGAAGGTTCTGTTACTCAAGTAAGTGCAGTATATGATGAGCCACTACCACCTGGGCAATTTCCTATGCCCAATCAGCCTAGAAAGAGAATAGTAGATATAACTATATAGTGCAACGGAGAAACTAAAAAGTTCACTATACCTGAGAATAAATCAGTTATTACTGATAGTGCATTAGGTCTTACTATATCTACAGATAAATAGGAAATTATAAATATAGTACGTAATCAATACGATACGTATAAACAAAGAAAAGAAGCCATAGCTAAATGTGATGAAGAGATGGCTAAATGTTAGGCTCTCCTAGATAAGTTAGGAATAAACGATAAGCCTGCAAAAGAAAACGATGAAATAATAGCTTTACAAAAAGAAGTTAACGAATTAAAAAACATAATAAGGAAAGCTAATTAGATAGTTCCACCACCTATGAAGGAAATGCTCCCTTAGGATATGAAGAATGCTATGGATAAGGTTGGTCAATAAGATCAACCTTTTTTATTTTAAGCCTTTTTAAGACCGCTATTACTTAAATTAAAGGATTGTATTGCTAATAATAGAAAGTGCCTATAACAGCCTTAAAATGCGTTATATGGCTTATAACGTTATTAAAACATAATATATTATGACACTCAATTAGCTTGTAGATAACATTCTACTTATTGCTCGCAATAATAACATTACAGAGTCTGAGCATTTAAGTAGAATACAAATTGAAAAGTGGATTATAGGTTACAGAGCTATGCTAATAAAGCAAGACATAGATAAGGGCAGAGATATAAATGAATTATATCTTACTACTATAGAACCTATCCATTTAGACCGTGAAGAAACTGTACCAGGTTACTTTACTTATGTAGGAGATAAAGAACTCCCTAAGTTAATAGACTTTAACTATAGACCTGGAGTAATAAATGTACGTGATATGTTTGGTAATATAATTTAGATAGGTAGTCGTACTAAAGCTAAATTATAGAAGTATAGAAAAGCTACATGTAAAGACTACATTGCATGGGTTAAAAACAACAGAATATATGTAGATGGAGATTCTAATCAGCTAGAGTATATCAGTGTAGATGTAATAGCTGAAGACCCTACAGAACTCAATGCTTGCTTTGACCCAGATAGTGAGTTTCCTATACCATCTGCAATGATACCAACTATTACACAAATGATATTAGAAAGAGAGTTACGTTTTATGATTACTATGCCCAGTGATGATACTAATGATGCGCATGATGGTACATAGAACAGAGTTAGTGATAAATAATTGATGTATGAAATATTAGAGAAAGAGTTATACTACTACTGATTTCTATGAAAGCTATAAATAGTACATAGAACCTAATACACCATATGATATTGACTTATAGACATATAAGAACATTATTAATGACTACTTTTAGTACATTAGAGACGAAGTAATGTACAACTGTAAAGAGTTTAAGTTTCCATGTAGATTAGGTACTTTACAAATCATCAAACATCAACCAAAAGAATTCACAGGTAAGAGTCTTAGATGGGACTGGAAAGCTACAAAAGAATTAGGCAAGCCGATTTATTTACTTAATGAACACAGTAATGGATGGAAATACCGTTTCTTTTGGTCAAAGAAAGATAGTCTACTTACTAATAAAACTAAGTATTAGTTTATAGCTTCAAGAGATAATAAGAGGGACCTCTGTAAAATAATTAAAAATCGTATAAGAGACTATATAGAATTATGATAAACAACAGAATGATATCCTCTAAAACTGTAATAGCAAAGGCTATTGCAGATTTCAATTTATAGGAGGACTAGATAAGAATATCAGATTGGAAGGAGTGGTTACTCGAGGGAATGCTTAAGATTGGAGCTATACAGTAGTTTGAACATAAAGTAGAAGTACTTCCAATAGAATGCCATCAAGTATCGTTACCATGTGATTTATATAAATTAGATTAGGTAGCATACTCATATTGTTGTAATGGAGGATGGTTACCTATGAGAAAAGCTACATCTAGTTTCGGTGTATCTCATGATAATCAATGTTGTAGTAAGGCTTGCATGTTAGTACAGGATGTTGCTATGTTTCCATTAGTTAAGAATATGTTTAATCTTACTAATGATAGAGAAGCATTAGACAAGTTAAATGAGGATAATAACCTTAGAGAAACATTAAGCGTATTGATAAACTAGAATACCGTACCTACAGCAAACGGTAGATATCTAGGTAACAGAATAGGGCATAAAGATGGTACTATGTATAGTTATGATTTATAGTATATGACCAAACCTGGTTATATAATGACTAATGTACCTAGAGGATACATTAAGATATCCTATTATGCTATATATACTGATGAAGACAGTATGCCAATGATACCGGATTTAGAATCTTATAAAGAAGCTTTATTGTGGTATCTAGGAGTTAAACACTTTTATCCTCTAAAGTTAAAAGGGTAGATAAGCCAATCAGACTACTACGATATGAGAAATAGTTGGAATTTTTATCGCAAATAGGCCTACGCTGAAGCCATGTCTCCAGGACCAGATGAAATAGAATCGATAAAGAACACCTGGCATAAGTTGTACCCGGAGATGAACGACCACGATACTTTCTTTAGTACTAGTGGAGAAGAATAGATATTATATAACCAAGATAGCGCATTAAGATTGATATGATAAGTAATACTGCACAAGTTAATACATTTACACAAGGTCTTAATATGGACCAAGATGTAAATTTGATACCGGATACTCAGTACAGGTATGCTGAGGATGTCCGTGTTGTCACCAACGATGGAGGAACTACAGGAGTATTACAAAGTATAGAGAACCCTAGAAGATATGATACTATTATACCTAAAGATGATACTATAATAGGTACTACTACTATAAATGATATTGCAGTAGTAATAACTAAAACGTCTGATAACATTAATAAGATATACAGATTAATGGGGTTTGATAGTAATATGCCTCAAATTAAATTAGTATGTAAAGGAGCTCTAGGTTTATGTGAAGATTTATCTAAAAATCCCACATTAAGTATAGTAGGTAACTATGAATCAGACACTAATATAAAAATATACTTCACTGATGGAAATAGCCCTATCAAGATTGTTAATATAATGAGCAACGATTATATAGACAATTCTAATCTTATAGATGATAATGGAAATATAATTAATCCTGGTTCATTAGAAATAACACCTGTAGTAAGTTTATTGCCATTTAAATTTCGTTGGTTATCTGAAGGTAATCTTAAAGCTGGAATGGTAACGTATTGTTACTAGCTCTTCAACGTACATGGTACTGAGACTGTTACTTCTCCAATGAGCGAATTAATTCACTTAACTAATAGTGTAACTAGTCAAGGTAGTTCCGAGTATAAAGGCACAGGTCTGAATAAGGCGTCAAATAAGTCAGTAGTATTATCTACTGAATTATCTCTTTAGGACTTTAATAAGTTAAGAGTAATTCGTATATTTTATGAATAGAATAATGCTACTCCTACTATTAGTATAGTAGATGAGATAGATATACCAGATGGTCAGACAAATATACAGTATGTAGATTATGGAGCTACTTTAAGTGATATATCTGTAGAAGAATTTAATGCTATGACTGGTTATCAGTTTATAGCATAGACTCTTGCTAAGATGTAGAATAGATTGTTTGCTGCTAATATAACAGAGAATACTTGGATACCAGAAGATGAAGACGGTAATGATTATGATGCTAGAGCATACAGAGCTAATTCAGAAGGAAGTATACAGTTATTATCTGGTTTAGATAGTAACAACATTCGTTTGTCTATAACAGACGATGAAGCTATTAAACGCATTCCTATTACACATGACTGTATAAATCCTTTCAACAATATAAAGTATACTAAGGATGCATCTAATTCACAGAATATATACATATATAATAAGGAAGGTGAACTAGGCGGTTATGGTATCAATATAGAATATTCATTTGTAACTACAGATATAAATCTAAGTAATAAACAAGATAAGTTTAGATTAGATCAATCTTGTAGTATGGATGTATCTACTGTTAGAAACAATACTAGATATATCAATAGAGGTACAGACAAGATGCCTGAGATAGTACAACCTACTAAAGAACAGTAGAACAATTCATATATACCTAACTATGCTGATCCTTATATAGCTGCTAATTATAGAGGTTACCAAAGAGATGAGATATATAGATTTGGTATAATATTCTACAATGATAAATCTGTAGCTTCTCCTGTACTCTGGATAGGGGATATTAGAATGCCTCATGCTTCTCAAATGCCTCCGTTTAGATATGAGAACAATACTCTTATAGGTAATGCTTTGGGCGTAGAATTCAAAGTAAAGAAGATGCCTGTAGGTGCAGTGAGTTACGAGATAGTTCGTTGTGATAGAACTGAACGTGATAGGACTGTAGTTATGCAAACAGTAGGTAGTTACGTATATGAGTATAGAATTCAAGAGCAGGATAAATATGTAGGATAGGGATCTGAATTAGATAGTAGTTTGGAGATGAGACCTACTCCTTTCTTCTGTAGTTTGATTGGTGAACAATTAGCAATATCAACAGGTACAGAGGAAGATATTGGTAATTTCTCTCTTACTATGAGAGTAAATGATTATATACGTTTAGTATCTCCAGAAATATGTGTACAGGGTGATGATGCAACTAAACTGTTTGAAGGAAGTGTATACTTAGATGGTATAGGCTCATACTATTCTCCATTTGTAGGTGGTAAAGTAAATGATAGCAAGTTTGATGATTTTAAAGATAACTATGTAAATGGTAATACTATTGGTAATAGTGTAAGTCGTAGTATATTTGCTGCGGCGGATTACGTTACTCAGATAGATGGTAGAGTATTGCAGCAAGATACTGTGCCATATGTAGGTTATGGTAGTAGATGGGGTCTTAATGTATTAGCTGTAGGATTCCCTTATCAAGATAGTAGAGGTAATAAGGTATACCGTGGAGCATCAATAGCTAAATATTTCGTTCCAACATTTGGGCAATCTCAATCTACATCATATATTGAAGATGCTAAATATCCGCCTAACATAGACTATAACATGTATGGGGCTCCAGATGTAGTGGCTAAAAGAATAAATGTTGGTAATAGAACTTATACTAACTACTCTATGTCTGACTTTATTCACAATGATAATCAATCATTACAAGGTCCAGCTGGTCCGTGTATCATAGCTCATGTACCTGAATTATAGAATGTATTCTCTGGATTTAATAGTGTACCTACTAACAAATACCCAGAGCTCCATCCATTTGATTCTACTAATGCTATTCCTGTATTTAACGTTAAACGTGATGGTAATTCTATATATGGTGGTAATACATTCTCATCTAGACAGAATTCTGTATACATAAGTATAGCAGCACATGATAGTAAATATGTATTTGGAGGAGATACTTATCTAAGCTTATTAGATTATCCTAATACTATGCTATTCCAATTACCTGATGCTAAAGAATGGGATGGAATGAAAAATTACATAGGAGCTTATATACCATTTGAAAGTTCTATTAATATGAATTTATTCCACGGAGATCAGATTCATAGAACAGTAACTAGTTCAAATTTTGCAGACTCTTGGTTACAGTTAGAGCCTACTTAGATGTAGGATATACACGTACAAGATCTTCCTTATTTTGTATATAATTCTGTTTATTCCGCATAGAATACTGGTAAACTATATATACCTAATTCTATGTACGCTGATAAGGATGTTAAATATACTAACAGAATACTAACATCATAGGCTAAAACGAATAATGAAGTAATAGACTAGTGGTCTAAATTCAAAGTAGCTGATTATTTAGATGTAGATAATCAGTGGGGAGATATAACCAATCTAAAAGTATTTAAGGATAGACTGTTCTATTTCCAAGATACTGGAGTAGGAGTAGCTTCTGTCAATGAAAGGTCACTTATTACTGATGATAATGTAAATCAGTTAGTATTAGGTACTGGTGGTATATTAAGTAGATTTGACTATGTAACTACTACTAATGGTTCATCTATTAAGAATGATAAAAGTATAATTAATTCAGATAATGTGCTTTATTGGTACGATTATGATAAGAACGAAATATGTTCTTATACAGGTCAAGTAAGTTAGTTATCTAAAGAAAAGCAGGTACAATCTTACTTTAATAAAAACATTAAAGAAGATAGAACTAAAGCTATGTCTTTATTTGATAAGAAGTATAATGAGGTGTGGTTTAATATATTAAACAAACCATTAATATTTAATGAGTAGTTAGGTAGATTTACATCTTTCTATACATTTAACCCTAAATGGTCGTTACCTATTTCTGATAGAGTAGTAGCAATAAAAGATAATGAATTGCACACTATACATGATACTGGAGTAATAGGATTAACCCCTTTGGATAGAAAAGCTAAATTAGAAATAGTTATTAATAAGAATGCTCCTTATACTAAAGTATTTGATAATGTTAGATTACAAGGAGAGTTTAGAGATGGTAATCAAGAGTCTATTAAGGACGATATCATAGATTATATGAAATTCAGTACTAAACATCAAGAATCAGTTAGAGAACATACTGAAGAAGAACTTGACGAAGAAGGTAATGTTATTACTCCTGAACAACATATAATAACTGATTATAGAGAAGATACATTTAGATTCCCAGTACCTAGAGCAGATAAGAATGAAGATGCATTATCGTTACCTGCCAGGTTAAGAGGTAAGTATATGATATGCGATTATGAGTTAGATTCTGATATAGATCATACTTTTGAAATACCATAGATTACAACAACATACAGAAATTCATTAATTTGATATGAAAAGTAAAAAGAAAACAAAAGTACCAGCATATGCATTTGGAACTCAATTCAAAGAAATTGGGGGCAATATGCTTGAAAATGCTCCTGATATATTAAATACTTTAACTACTCCTTTTTAGAAATCTAACGCTACTACAGGGGGGCAAGCTGCTGCACAATCTGTAAGTGACATAGCCAGTGGTGCAGCTACTGGTTTCCAAGTTGCTGGTCCAATTGGTGCTGCAGTAGGAGCAGGTATAGGGCTAATAGGTAGATCCGGTGAAGAGGCTAGAATGACTTCTTTTACTGATTATGATGAAGGTAGTCTTGGTAGTGGTCTAATTGGAGCATTTGGTAATAGAAAACTTCGTAGGAAAAGAGCAGCAATTAAGAAGAATGCTTATAGCAATAGAGCTGCTGTGCAAGGTACTAATTACCTGCAAAGTGAAGTGTATGATGATATGATTGGTATGAATACAGATACTATGGCTAATGGAGGTATGTCCTCTTCTCTAGCATATGTAGATGATGGTGAATTGATATAGACTCCAGATGGAAGTATAAGCAAAGTACCAGAGAATAATAAACCTACTGACAGTAATTTAGTTAGTTTACCTGAAGGTAGTAGAGTATTAAGCGATAAGCTTAAAGTACCTGGTAGAAAAGAAACATTTGCACAACTTGGTGAGAAAATGATGGCAAAAAAGAAAAGTAAATATAATGACAGATTTGCAGAGAATGCAGCAAAACTAAATGAAATGAATAATAATATGATTCATGATCAGTTGTTTGCTATGTAGGAATCTGTTAAACAAAGTAAAGGTATTAAACCTAAGACTAAGTAGATACAAGCAGCTGCTTTAGGTGATGAGATTAAACCTGGTTTAGGAGATAGAATAGTAGATGCTATCTATAACCCTAATCGTAAATGGGGGGCTGGAGTACAGTGGGGAACTGGTAATAATCAGTGGTATCATATGCCTGTTAACCCTAATAATACTCAAACTGCATCAACTACAACTCCTACAAGTGTTAGTAGTACTTCAGTTAAGAGACGCAGAACTACTCCTTCTACAAGTGCAGGATTAATTGATGAAGGTAAACCAGAATTACCGTTTACTTGGTATGACGCTCCAACAGTAGAATCTGTGTATGATACAGACTATGATACTGTAGAGTCTCCTAGTGCTACACCTAATGATATTAGTTATAGAGAAACTAGAGCAGACAGACGTAATAAATTATTTGATAAAGTAGGAAGCGCATTGTCAGGGATAGCTTCTTTAACTCCTGTTATGTCTAATCTATTTACTAGTAGACCTGAAACAGTTGATGCAGTGTATAATCCTTATGCTACAAGCATTGCTAATACTATGCGTAGACGTAGGTATGATATTAGTCCTGCTATTGAAGATTTAAATCGTAATAGAGCTACTAGTAATTATAATGCTAGCCAAATTAATACCAATACAGGAGCTAACTTAGCTTATAGATTACAGTCAGCTGTTAATACTGACAGAGCTATAGCTAGTTTAAGATCTCAAGAAAGTAATGTTAACAATCAGTACTTAGGTGATTATGCTAATACTATGAATAGTTTAGGACAGCAATGGGTTAATGCTACGAATATGGCTAATGAAGCTAATGCTCAGAATAGAGCTACTGCTAGAAATATACGTAGAGCTGGTTTAAGTCAGTTAAGTCAATGGGCTCAGAATAGAGAGTTAATGCGTAATCAGGAAGCTAGAGATAATGCAATGTTAGCTATGTATGCTCCATTTTTGCAATCTGGTTATACAGCAGATACTATTAGACAGTTTAATAAATGGTTAAGAAAAGGAGGTAACAATGTAGGCTAATAGATATGATAGAGCAGCGGAAGCTCCTATATTAAATACATATGTACCTATTAACTTTGGTGAATTATATAGAATAGGGGCAGCGTAGAAGCAAGCTGTAGATGAGGCTGCACAATAGTTTAATACTTAGTTACAAAAGTTTGGAGAATTTAGATCACCATCTGCAATAGACACATAGAATTACTACAATTTAACTATTAATCGTCAAGATGTACAAGATGCTATTAATCAAATAGTTTCTAATCCAGATGCCTTAAAAGATGCAGGTTTTCGTGCCAATTTACAGTCGATTATTAGTAATACAGATTATGGATCATTGAGTTTGCTTAAAGAAAGTGCTGATAATCTTAGAGCTGGACTTGAAATGAGAGCTAAAATGGAAGCAGAGGGTAGATATAAACGAAGCTGGGATTCTGCAAATATACCTAATTATGATACTTTAGGTAGTAAAAGAGTATTTGATCAAATTACTCCATTACGTTATATGACTGCCGATGAACTAGCTAATCCTTACTTTAGTAATCTTAAACCTAGTTCAATAGGGTCTGTATGGAAAGATGGAGTCAAATACAATAGAGTAGGCATTACTTATGATACATTGTACGATATTGCAGATGCTAAGTTTAATGATTTAATTAGTACGCCTTAGGGTCAACAGTATTATAGAGAAGCATTAGACGCTTCTGGAGGTAATACTGAATTAGCTAGATAGAGATTCGTAGGAATGATAGCTGACTCACAGAGAGATAGAATTGTGAATCAAGATACTGTAGATCCATATTGGTTAGCTATGGCTAAACAAAGTAACAGGGGCAGTAATGAAGAAGTAATAAGACCTAATCCTACTAGATTAGATTTCTTAAACGATAGCATTACTAGAAATACTATGTCTGGTATAGGTAATAAATTTAATAGTTATAGAGATTATATATCTAGTTTGATTACTAAGTATCCAAATAGTAAAATTGCGGATGATGCGCGCAAAGGTCTGCGCAATATAGATAGAATGCAGAATGAATACGGATCCATGGTATAGGCAGCTAATGAGTATAGTGCTAGATATAGACAAACTGGTAATGATGAAGATTATGTAACAGCAGTAGCTGCTAGCAACAGAGCTCAGCAGTTATAGAGTTAGATGGTTGGTTTAGCTAGCAAACATGTAGTAAGAGATGAATTTTAGAGAGTAGCTGGTTTCTCTCCATTAACTAGTCAAGATAGTAAAGAGTTTAATACTAAATCTTATTTAAAAGGAGTAAATTCTGCACTTAACAAAGTAAGCGCTCCTGTTGGTCTACTTGACAAAGACGACTTATTAACGGGTGTTGGAGCATTATCTACAGAAATACAAGATAGTGACGGTATTAAACATTAGGGATATCAATTTAACACTACAGAAGGATTCTTATTACCAGAAACGGTATTTAGTATGATTGCTGGCAATGAAGGACCTGGTAGAAGAGCTCGTAGAGATGCCGGTATAGGAAGAGACACTAGTTTTCCATTTAGAGAATTAGTAGAAAGTGGTCAGTTAAGTGGAGTTCAATTTATACCAAATAATAAAGTAGTAAAGACTGGACCTGGAAGTATGGCTTTATCTGGCAAACTTAGAATACCCAAGGAAAGAATTGAAGAATCATTAGGAACAGGCATGTGGATAAATAATCCCATATGGTTTAATGAAATGGCCTCTAGTTATTCTATGCCATTTGGTAGACAGACTACTAAAGGAGCTCTTAAACAACAATTTGGTGCTTCTAAAGTAACTGAAGTAGTAGGCAAAGATGGGGTTGAATACTATGAAGTAGATGCTTATAGAACATTACCAAATTCATATACATCCTCAGAATATTGGCAAAGAGTAAATCAAAGATGGCAGGGCGGATCTTCTAGCGGTATTGGTGGATCTTCTTAGGCTAAAGATGAATACCAGACATCAGCACAACAATTATTAGGCAGATAAATATGGCAAAGAAAAAGAAAGTATACGATACATCGTTAATAGATGGTATTAGACAAAGAACGGCAATGTATGACGCTATGATAGCTCCTCAGATTAATACTGAGGAGTATATGCATCGTATGGCTAATCCAGATGCTAATTATGAAGAAGCACCTGACAATTATGGTTTTACAGATTGGGCTTCTAACGCATTCTATGATTGGAATTTAACAAAAGCGCAAACTGAAAGAGATGCTAAGTTAGGAGAGTATGTGATGGCTGATTAGGATTATAATACCTTAATCAGCCTAAAAGATTATATAAACTCTAGTAAAGCAGTAATAGAATTATCTAGATAGTTAAGTTAGGATCCTACTAATGAATAGATAAAACAATAGCTGTAGGAAGCATCATTAATGCAAGTTAATAATAAATCTGCATATGATACTGCTATATCTGGTAAATTCAATAACAATTATCTTAATAGTTATATTACAGGTAGTCTTAAACAAGGTAATCTAGATAACGCATTAATAGAAATAGACAAAGAAATCAACCCTATTACTCGACCTGACGGTAGTATAGAAGATGATAACATCTATAACAAGAGGATAGTTTCCCTTAGAGATGCTGAAATACAATCTGACAAAGTTAAGAGATTTGATGAAAAGTTAACCTCAGAATATTATAGAAAGAACAAAGAAAAGCCTGGTATGGATTATTCTGACATAGACACTTGGTTATTCAAATTACCGGGTTTAGCAGGATCTAGTGCTGCTTCTGTCGGTTCTTCTTTGTTAGGTACTATATCTGCTTATTATGCTGCCAGTGCTGGTAATCCATTAGTGGCAGGAGCTGCTGCGTTAATATCTATAGGATCTAATTTATACAGTAGAGATCAAGAGTCTAAAGCTGAAGTATTCTAGAACTACAAGCAGTCAGTAAAGAATACAGCTAAGAAATTAGGTGTAGACGAAAGTGTATTAGCTGATGCTAAGATTAAGATGGCTCAATAGGGTTATAGCGCAGATCAAATTAATGATGATGAGTATGTATATGACCGTATACTTTCTGGAGATATCAAAATAAACAATAGAAAGTTTAATAAAGCTATGTTAGACAATAGAGAAGGTCTAAGATCTTTATATATAGATAACATGGCTTTATCAATTAGTGACGTAGCTCAACAAGCAATTGAAGTAGTGCCTATAGGTTCTATGGCTAAAAAAGTAAAAGGTTTAAAAACTTTAGCCGAAAAAGGTGCAAAACTAAGAAAAGGTTTACAAGAACAATTATCTAATCGAATAGATGATATAACTTCATTCGGTTTAGATAATGTAGGTAGATTACCTATAAGAACTAAACGTAGAGCTATTACTGATTTAGGTGGTCGTATATTAGTATCTGGTATACTAGAAGGAGCTGAAGAAGGTGTTCAGTACATTAAGGGATAGAGATATATAGACAATAATTTTGATGCTGATCCAAATCTAGTAAAGAGTTTTATACGTAACATTGGTACTGGAGCTCGTGCTGTATTTGCAGCTATTACTCCGTGGGATCCTGTGTATTCAAATGATTAGGAATTCATGGAAAACTTTAAAGGCGGTGCATTGTTAGGGGGATTAATGACTACTGTATATGGTGCTCCTTCTGCAGTAATGCAAGTAAATAATCAATTACCTACGGATCAATTTGTATCTGCTTTATACGCAGAACAGATGGATGCTAAAGATAGAGTTAGAAAGAATACTATGTATAGTAGCTTCATTAGAACTGGTAAGTATGATAATCTTATGAATTCTTTCGATGAAGCTGAAAATATAGTATCTAGAACAGAAGGTCTAGACATATAGGATGTACAGAATGAAAGAAAAAGAGCTGAACTTATAAGAAATATGTACACTTCTCCTGTTACTATGAGTCAAGCAATGAAAGCAGGTATAGATCCTAGAACAGAAGAATATGATGTATTTGTAGCATTAAAAGAACACCACGAAGCTCTACTTACTGAAGCTAGTAATAACAGAGCTAATATAACATCAGAAGTAGATCAGTTGATGTATAGTCCTGAGATGTCATAGTACATATCTTCTATTAAACCAGATGTAACTCCTGATCAAGAAGTAGCTATTCGTAATCTAATTAGATTAAAATCTTAGACTGAATTATATGATCAACTCATAACTGACTTTACTAATAACGGTAATAAACTATCAGAACTAGAAAAAAATACTGGTATACGTACCTCTAAGTCTGATGTTATTAAATTTAAACATTTGTTAAATAAAGATAAACAACAGATAGATGATGTTTATCAATAGCTGCGTAAAGAAACAGAAGACTTAGGTATCACAGAGGAACAATTAAATGTTCCTAACCTCCATCAGACTCTTAAGGACTTACAAGAAAAAGAAATTATAGCAAATCTTGATTTTGAAAGAGCTAAAGCTGAGAGAGATGCTATGAATAGTCCTAAAGGTGCCATAGCAAAGATTAATAAGTGGCTAGATGTAGAAGATTAGGAAGATACTTTTGTACAGGAGCTAGATGATTTATACTCTGGAAAGAAGCAAGAGGATGAAGTAATAGATAGTGAAGAAATAACTCCAGAACCTGTAGAGGTTACAACAACACCTGAAGCTACCAATCCTGAACCTACCATTGCTGCAGAAAGTAAAGCTCAAGATACTACTGAGGATACAGCTACTGAACCGGAAGATGTAACATCACTGAGACAAAATGCTGTAGAGATACATAATAAGTATTTTGAACAAGAAAGAAACTCTAGAGGAGATACTGTACTAGTACCTAGTACAAAATATAAGGTAGGTAAAGCGTATGCTGATGCAGGTCAAGCTATGAGGGATATCTATTCATATTTCAATCCTAATAGAAATAACTATCAAGAGTATAGTGCATCTAAGTATATGGAGAATTCTGAAGATGGATTAAAGAATCTATGGGAAGATATGAGAGATACTAGAATGTAGTTAGAAGAAGAGCTGTATACTAATGGTAATTCTAGTAAAGCTAATAGACTAGCAGATACTCTTAACTCTCAAGTTGAATTGTCAAAGTTTATTATTTAGAGTCACAGTAAAATAGCGCAACGTATAAAAGATTAGGCTCCTGCTAGACTTGAAGAAATGAAGCAAGCTAGATAGGAGGAGCAATAGGCTGCAGAAAAGTTAGAGGAAATAAAATCAGAAGAAAGATAGAAAGTAGTAAAGCAGAATGACGATACTCCTACTAAGAGTGCAGATGCCATTCCAGAAGTACCTGCTACTCCTACACAAGAACAACCAGTTTAGGCAGAATTGCCAACATTAGCTAGTATAATGGGAGATTGGTTAGGAGCAGAAGCAGCCAATAGTTTACAACAGTCACAGTAGCCTCAGCAGGAATAGATGCCAGTAGAATAGCCCACTACTGTAAATACATAGGAATTAACATATGATAAAGATGAAGACCCATATTCTCATGAAATTAATTACAGATTGAGTGAAGGTTCTAGAGACGCTAATGGTAATTACATTAGAATATCTAAGAGATATCAAGGAATGGAAGACTACCTTAATGATGATGATTTATCGTTAGTAAGTAGTAAACCTGACTTTATACCTGAAGTAATGAACAACGGGGTTCACTTTGAAGTGCACGATTATACTAATAAAGACGGAAAAGTAGAACCTGCTATTTATGCTATATTTGATTACAAAGGTAAAAAATACGCCGGAGCTATTAAAACCGTTGAAGGTGGTCTTAGAGGTAGATATAGCCCGTTTAATAGGCTACCGTTTGAAAAATAGACTAAGATTGTAGATAATCTGGTCAGATTGAGAAATAAGATTATAGAACTGTATGAACAAACTAAAAAGAATCCAAACCTTGAGGTAGTTCCTACAGCTCTTAGAGCTACTACTGGAAGATTTAGAAATGAAAAAAATCCAGATAATAGCCCTAAGAATAGAAGCTTACTAGATTCCGCATGGTTAACTATAAAAGATCCATTTGAAATAACTCCAGATAATACGTAGATAGGTATAACTACTGGTCCTATAAACAATGAGGTAATAAGGTTACGAAATACTATATTGTCTATAAAAGGTGGTAGTCTTGGTCAACCCATGTGGGTATTAAAAGTTCCTAGATTAGATGGCGAATACGATACTAAATTAGTTAAATTAAACTATTAGACATTTGCGGACAAACCTCAAATAGCAGATCTAATATTGAATTTAGTCACTAGTAATGAACAATTCTATACTGATGCTAAAGGAGTTAAGACTAATCTTAGACCCATTGACATATTGGACTTTATAGTAAACTTTGGTCCTCATACAGCTGTAAATCCTAATGATACTAGGTTTACTCTACAATAGATTCAAGCCAAACAAAGAAAACAATTTTTTGTAGATGATAATGGTAACTTAGTAATAGGTAATACTAGCTACAGTATAAGTGATCTTGTTAGTCAACCAGATATTAGACAACAAGCTAAAAATTATATAATGTCTAATTTCCATTGGAACATAGATGAGCAGGCTCTTAATACTTATTATTTAGGAGGTGATTTGCAATCACAAGTAACAGACCCTAGATTTAAGTCAGTTGCTGCATTCTTAAAGAATAGTAATGTAGATAAGCTTACTATTATTCCTGGATTAATAGAATTGGACTAGAGTGAATTTGGTATAATTGCAGGAAGTAATGGTCGTAAGACTATTGACAGTAAACATCCCAATGGTATGAGTACTCTAGGGTGGTATATTAAATAGGGTATATTACTAACTGATATAGCTGATGAGTTATGGGATTCTAATATATATGTTGATGATGTAATGTTGGCAGATAAAACTGCCGAAAAGATATAGTAGTAGGCTCAACAAAAGGTAGAGAAAGAATACGAAGACCCTATTAAAACTAAAGTATTTACTTTACCAGATGAAAGTGGTAAATAGACTTCTGTGAATATGGCAGATATATTTGCTATATTAGATGGAAAGAAACGAGGTCCTAATATGGAAGTAGAAGTACAGGAAGACGGCGCTTTATGGGTGAATGAGAGAATGGATCCGGAGCAAGCTAAAGAATGGTTAAGCTCTACTTTTGGAACATCTCCTCAGATTATTCCTACTATAATAGATGTTACAGAAGCTGGTACAGCTGTAGTAGGTAGAGTAATAGAAGATTCTATATTAATTAGCGACTTTGCCCCTATAGGTACTGAATATCACGAAGCATGGCATAGAGTTTCTTTACTCTTGATAGATAATAAAAGAAGAGAAAGAATATATAATAGAATGAGAAAAAAGAATCCTCAAATGACTGATTCTCAAATAGAAGAAGTTTTAGCAGATCAATTTAGAGACTTTATGCTAAATGAAGCTGGAAGCTACGCCTTTGATACTAAGAATTGGTTTAGAAGGATTTTAGATTTTATTAAGCTGTGGGCTAGGACTGGTCAATACGCATTAGCTAAGATATATTCCGATATTAATAGAGGCAAGTTCTATGGAATTAAGCCTAACGAAGAGAATGTAAATAGATTTAGACAAATATATGGTACATCTGGTCCTAATCTAGAAGTAGCTGGTTATGAGTTAAAAACAATTACTCAATACAATCAATTTGATAATATAGTCAAGTCTCTCACATATGCATTCTTTAGAGTAAATGGACAAACTACAGTGCCTAATATTGAATATTCAGCATTGGCTGAAGATAATCAACAATTTGAAAGGCTTAAGCTTATTATAGAAGCGCAAGCTAGAACTTATCCTTCTCCTGTAATGGATGAAATTCTTGATAAATATGAGACTGTGTTTATGCCAACTATAGCTACCAGATTAAAACAACTAGGTGTTAGAGCTATAGATCGTAATGAGGATGAAACTATAAGTGATATAGAAGAGGGAGCGGAAAGAGTTAATATAGGATAGCATACAGTAGAAGGTATGAATATATCCATTAAGGACAATGCTCCTGCAGAGGTTAAGTTCTTCTTCCAAACTATACCTCTATATGAAATTAGCCCAGACGGCTCCATGTCTATGAAGATAGACCCTATTACTCATTTTGCTAATTTTGTTGATGCTAAAACTGCATGGGACAATATACTTAAAGATTTGTCCGGGTGTCGTACTATAGCTAATATAGTTGATAAAGTAGCTACTTATGCTCAAAATGGTAGTGCTTTTCATTCTGCTTTATTATTTAAACTTAACAGACTGATTAAAGATTCTAATCAGAAAGAAGATTTAGTTAAGGCTGCTGATGCTGAAGCAATGCTTACTAAGATAGAAACTGTAGTAACTTGTGACATAAATAATTATGTCACAGCCAAAGTAAGTAAAGATCCAGAAACAGGATTCATTAAACATGAACTTACCGATAATACAGTTGATGTTAAAGCTGCTACTTATCCTAAAGTATGGTCTCAAGCATTATTTACTAATGCTGGATTGTTTAAATACGATAAAGAAGGTAAAGTGATAGCAGAAGAAGGGTCTAAAAAGGCTTTAGATACTGTAATTAAGAACTTCAATAGTGTTATTACCGCATTTAGAAATAATAAAGGTATACTTAAGATAGGAGATAGAAATATTGATTTACATGAAACATCTAACTAGAAAATGCTTAAGAAGTATTTAGTTAACATGTTTAATGTAATAGGTATCGGCATTGATGTACCTACTATAGATAAAATGTTATTATCCGGTAGATATGGTAATCCTAAATCAGATGCATTTACTCTTATTAGTGAGTTCTCTAGTTCAACTGTTAATTTCGGTGGTATTCCAAAAATAGTAAGTGTGCTTGAGGCAATTAAAAATGCTATAAATAGCGATAGTACTATTAAAGAAATTAAAGTGAATGAAGTAACTGTTGATCCTACATAGGTATGGAATAATATAGGTTACGTTAAAGAGTTAGCTAATTATTATGCATTTACACATGCTACAGATAATAGTTTGAGTAGCTATGGTCCTGATGGTAATTCTTATTATATGGTATCATAGAATAATTTTGCCAAGGATAGACTTAATGAAATAGTATCAGATCCTACTGTATTCCAGGAATTAGAATCTGTAGTTTATAATGAGCATTCTATTATATTGCAAGCAGTTAGAGGAGGTAATAGAAATCTATCAATGGAAACCTTTATTAACTTTAAGGATACTACTACTGGAGATAAGGGTAGAGATTACCACGGTATTACTGATAGAGAAGACTATATAGCTAAAATGACAGCTGTATTTAATAATAGAATAATATTCCCTACAGTAGCAGATAAGAAAACATATCATTTCATTAAAGGAATAACATTACCACACGAACCTATTAGATTCAATAATAACAATGGTCAAACTTTTGTTCAGTATGGCGAACAAGTTATGGACTATCTATTAGGTTATTGTTACGATGAACTAAACCAAATAGAGTTGTGCTTAAGATAGATAGATGATGATCCTAATCATTATAATCCAGAGACTGGGTTACATTATAATGATGATGGTACTATAAATAATGATTGGATTGAGCCATCTAGACGTATTAAAAACTTCCATACTCCTAATAAATATGATTATAAAGATAAAGATGGAGTTAAGCACACTGTAACTTTGGAAGGTAATGGAGCTAGATTCTTATTCTTGACAGGTATATATACTAATAAAGGTTTTGTTAACTTTAATGATCCTACCAAATCAGCTAAAGAATGTTTACAATTAGCTAAAGACTATTTCTTTAATACTTCTCCAGAAACACAAAAGGCTTTCTTAGCTGGAGTGATTAATCGTAGAGTAAAGAAAGAATTAGAATATGCTAGAGATCTTGGTTTAATTACTATGAATGATCAAGGCAATATATGGAGTATACGTAATGTATTACTTGATGATAATGTAGTAACAGAAAGATCAGCTAGATATTAGAGTGTGGATAGTGCTAATGCGGAAGCATATGCAGTATTTGATATGATATCTGACTATGTGATGAATAGTATAATATCTATTCAGGAAGTAGAAAAGCTATTTAGTGGTTCACCTGCATATTACAAAGTGAAGTACGATAGAGAGGGTATAACAGACGTATCTATTGACAAAATCAAACGTTTAGGTTCTTTAACATCAACTGGTTTGAATAATAGATTAGACTTCTTTAATGATCCAATGCGTGATGAATATGTAGTTACAGAGCTTAAAGATCATGAAATCATGGATAAACAATACCATGAGTATGAAGGTTTGTTCTATAGGGCAAATATAAAAGAAACTATATAGGAAATGTTAGGAGAAGAAGCTTGGAATGAGGTAAAAGATCTTAGCATACGTGATATAGAAAATATATACCCTGAAGAAACTAAAATTGCTAAACAAGCAGCTAAAGTAGCTGTAGCTGGTTATAAGAAAGGAGTTAATGTAGCTGACGCTGCTGTATATATAAGTCCTAATATGACTAGAGATTTACTTAGAATGCGTGGTGTATGGAATGCTGACATTAAACGAGCATTTGAAGTATTGACTGATCCTGATACTGCAGATAAATGGGAATCTGATCCTAAGTTATATGCAGAAGCTAATAAAGTTATATTAAATGCTATGAAGTATATAGCATTCGGTACCAGATTTAGAAATGGATTAGGTATACCTTACTTTAATAAGATGGCTTTATTCCCGTTATTTAAATCTGTAGCTACTGGAGATATTAAAGCTTTATATGACAGAATGGTAGATCCTAATGATCCTATTGATATGGCTATGTTTGATTCTGCAGTTAAAGCTGGTTCAGAATCTCCTACTGCATACTATAGAAAGGCTAAAGATAGTGAAATAGAACTTAAAGACGGTTAGACTGTATTATCCGCTTCTATAGTAGACTGGGCAGAAAGCGGATAGGGTAATACTATTACTGATTTGAGTAAACTCGTAACATATAGGCAGAAGTTTAAATATATCAGACAGCAGCTAGAGACTAATCCTCATACTCATCCGGAACAGATGGCTGGTACATAGTTCTTAAAAGTAAACTTATCTAATTTACGTAAGGATGATTTCTATGGTCCAGACGGTTCTCAAGTAACAGGTAGAGAAATCAATGATACAGTAATGGGAGCATTGAATACTTTATCTAACATGGGTAGATAGGATATAGTAGATGAATTATTTGTAGACGGTAATATAAATGTTACGGCTTTAGGTAATATGCTAGAGCGTGATGCTAGAGAATCTGATGCTAATGACAATGTATTATCTGGTCTTAAAACTAAGAATAATGCATTTGTAATACCTTTGTCTGCTTTATCTGATAATAAATGGTTAGAAAGTAGATTTATATCTATGATTAATAAACTAGTTATTGATGTTCATATGCCGGGTGGAGCTTTCATCCAAAGATCTGCATTTGGACTCGAAGCTACTAGCTAGAATGTTATTACAGAAGATATGATCAATGATGGAAAACCATTACTCATGATTAATGATAAGGATGGTTCTATGGACTCTGTAGTAAGTATAAATCTATTTAAACATATGATACCTAACTACAGTAAAATGACATTTAAACAAGCTAGAAAATGGTTATTAGATCATAATATCATAGGATAGAGTGCAGATGCTACCGGAATTGGTTATCGTATTCCTACACAGTCAATTGCATCAATATCCGCATTAAGATTCGTAGATGTATTCCCTGAAATTATGGGTGATACTATCATGCTACCTGAAGGATTTACTAAGCTTACTGGTTCTGACTTTGATATTGATAAACTGTATGTAGCTAGATATTCCTTTAACAAAAACGGGGGAATTATAACTCACGGCAGTGCATTAACTAGAGAAGATGTAGCTAGCGCTTATAAGAATGACATTATTAAAATGTATATCAAAATTCTTCTTACTAAAGATAATTCAGCTATGTTAAAAGGTTCTATTGATGATGCTACTGATACAGTTAAAGGAATACTTAAAGATATTGAAGGTACTAGTTCATATCACCCAGAACCATTTGAAGTATATACTCCTAGATACCAAGAAGATAGAAAGGCAGAATATACAGGAGGTAAAGCTGGTATTGGTCCTTTTGCGTTGAATAACGCTCATCATATCCTTACTTAGTTAGTAGGTATTAGAATGTAGAGCAATGGTTTCACAGGAACTTTATAGATAGAAGATATAGGGCGAATATATGACTATCCTACAAAAGGTAATCCTAAAGGGGGTCGTATATTAGACTGGTTATCTGCTATGATTAATGCGTTCGTAGATATAGCTAAAGATCCTTATATTGTTAAGCTTAATGTTAATGCTTGGACATATAATATGGTGTCATTCTTATTACGTACAGGTAAAGGCGCTCAAACATTCTATTTTATTAGACAACCCATATTAGTAGAGATGGCTAATGAAGTACTTAAAACTAAAGGTAAGTACGGTATTGATAGAACTAAGACTCCCTCTCAACTTGAGAAAGAAGCTATTGAAAAAGTATTAGATAAATATGACCCTACTAAAAAGTTACGTAGAAAGTATGAATATATAAACAGAAAAAATAAAACTAAAGCTTCAGAATATCAAGATTTATTTAGAACCTATATTAACGATGAAGGAGAAGTAACATCAAGAACAAGATAGTTATTAAAGATAAACCCAGAAGATTCTAAAAACTTTAATGAGGAACAAGTAAGAATATACTACGCTTGGCTAGCTCTTAAACCTTATGCAGACGACTTGGCTAATCTAGTTAAATTCTCAAAGATCGATACTAAGAAGACAGGTAAAACTTTTGCTGAGTAGGATATATATTACAAAGGCATGAAAGATATGGAAGAAAATAGTAAATTCGCTAAAGGTGAAGTTACTAGATTCTTTAATGAAACATTCATCCGTACAAAAACAGAAAATAGTATACCTTTAGGTTCATCTATATTCAGAAACTTATTACTACGTAATACTGATCAATTTGCTAATCAAAAACACATAGCTTTATCCTTAGTAGGTAGAGCTACCAATGCCGATTCTAAATTACTTAGTGCAGTAATAAATGGAATGGAAGCTTAGATAAAGAGTCAATTCTTTAATCAATATGTTAAGGATAACAATATAGACTTAAATACTATGTTCCAAGGACGTAATTCTATACCTAATAGATTGTATCGATTTAAGTAGGAAATATTAAAGGGTAACCCTAGATTAAGCCACTTATTAAATAATGACGGTACTATAGCTAATGATTTCGTTAACTACTTAATCCCTAATATTAATAAAAATAGTTTAGACTTTATTGATAGATCAGAATAGTTAAATGCAGATCAAGCACAAGCTAACAATCTTATTAACTACTGGAGACAATTGTTAGATGATCCAGAACCATCAGTTAAGAGATTGTTCAGAGATTTAGCAGTATATTCTTTCTACACATCTGGAGATAATACAGTGATGAATGCGTTCTTCCAGTATCTACCTAATAGCGAAAGGATTAGTATGGGTTATACTCAATTCATTCAAGGTAAATTAGATCAAATGGTTAACAATGCAGATAAATCTTATAATGACATTGAGGATTTATTCTTGAATAATTGGTAGAATGATAAGTTAGTAAGACCTGTAGACATGTATGGTGGTAAATATCAAGCTCCATTAAGATCTGTAAGCCTTAATAAAGACGCAGCTATGCCAAATATTATATTTGGATAGAGAACTGATATGTAGGCTGCTGTTGTTAAACCATTAAACTGGGTAACAGTAGATGATATAAAATACCCAATATTCCCTCCTTATGTTAAGGTAAAAGACAGTTTAGGTTTTGAACCTGCTAATTGGCATGTATATAGATTAATAGGTTATATTGATAAACCAGAAAGAACATGGAAAGGTAAACTTACTGGTAGAATTTTATATACTCCTATATATGGTTTGATATCCAAAAAAGGATATAGTTATAGAGGACATACTATCATAGAGTATGGTATACCTACACAATTTGAATTTAACAAAGAAAATGAATGGGACTATTTCGAGGCTTTAAATAATCTTGATGCATTATCTGATATGACTGATGAAGTAGAAAGAACATACTTTGAACAAGATAAAACATATATGCACCATATTGGAGAATTACCATCATATTCTGGCATGAATTATGCTATAGCTGAACAGGATAGAATATTTGAGTACGAACAAGATGATACTGACGATAGTGTTGAAGGTGTTGTACTTGAAGAAGCCAATGAGAATGATACTGAAAACGCTGTTACTACTTACGTCAATCATTCTGGAGGGGCTATAGGTTCAGATACTATGTGGGGTGAAATAGGAGAAGAATATGGAGTAGTATCCAATCACTATTATCATGGAACTAAGACCCCTAATGGTAATATAGAGATAACTGAAGAACAGTTTGAAAGAGGTAAATAGCATGTGCATAAAGCAAACGAGACACTTCATAGAAGACCTGACAAATATATGAATTTATTAGCTCGCAACTGGATACAGGTTGAAAATTCTGATGCTGTTTTTGCAATAGGGCAACTAAAGAACGGTATAGTTGACGGAGGTACTGGCTGGGCAGTATAGATGGCTATAGATGTTAATAAGCCGGTGTATGTATTTGATCAAGAGCGTAATAAGTGGTATACTAACATAGATAAGGATTGGATTGAAATAGGTACTCCCACACTTACTCCTAATTTTGCAGGTATAGGTACACGTAATATAAATCAAAATGGTATTGAAGCTATCAGAGATGTGTATGAAAATACATTCAAAGAGGATGAAGATACTGATGTAGTAAATATCTACTATGGTACTAACGAAAACGCTTAGCTAAGTAATTTTGCTACCAGACCATTTAACTTTAACATAGAACAGAATGACGGAACAATTGAGACAGTTAAATTTAACTCTGTAGAGCAAGGTTTTCATTATATGAAAGCTATAACAGCAAATAGATAGGATATTGCAGACGATATTCTTAATACAAGTAATCCTAAGTAGATTAAATATCTAACATCTAAAAGAAATTTATCTATGACACAAGATTAGCTCAATGAGTGGAACTCTATATCTAAATCAGTGATGCTAAATCTTATGTTAGATTCATTTGAACAGAATCCAGACGCTGCTAATTTATTATTATCTACTGGCAATGCTAAATTGACCCATAAGTATAATAAAATAGAATAGGACAATGGTAGATTTAGTGAAGTTATTACTGTAGTTAGAGATATACTTCGTGAAGAGTCTCATGATACAGAAGTTACACATACTATAGATAAAGTGTTTAATAATACTTCTTCTACTAAGAACGATCCTGTGAATTTTTCTTCTCCTCAAGAAAGCTTCCAAACTATTTAGTCTGATAAAACTATATTGAGCAACACAGAATTGATTAAGTTAAGACCTTATGCTGGAAATAATCCCAGAATAGCAGTTGCCTCAGAACATACTGACCCAGTATTCTTTTCTAAAAAAATAATAGAAATACTTGATGGTAGATAGAGTGTTTAGGATAAATTTAGAAATACTTCTTATACAGGAAATGATTTTGCTGCTTTGTATTTAATTACTAAGCACGACGGATTGCCGTTAAAGAACTTATTAGAATATAAAATACCTAAGCTAATTCATTTCAGCATTACTGGTTTGGGAGGCACTAAATGGGAGCCTGGAGTAATGAAGTACAATGATTTATTAGATAGAATACAAGAGTTCATTAAACAAGGTTTAGATCCAGAAATGGTAACTGTACGTATAGACCCTATTGTTCCTGGTGTAACATTAATCTCTGATGTAGAAAATATAGTTCGTAGAGCTTCAGAAATGGGCATTAAGAATATAAGATTCTCAGTAATGGACCAATATTCTACTACCAAAAGATTCATGGAAGAATTAGGTTATGATTACTCTAAATTCTATGATAGTAAAAGTTTACATGCTAGACCTGAAATATTACAAAGTATAGAAAACAAAATGTTAGAGCTTAAGAACAAATATGGAGTAAATATGAGCACTTGCGCTGAACCTTTTAATGTTGAAGGTATAAGTAAGGAAGCGTGTTTATCCGTAGCTGCTATTAATAATATGTTAGGTACTAGTATTCCAGAAACTGCTACAGGTAAACAAAGACAATTGTGTTCATGTTATGGTGGCAAAACTGATTTATTAAGGTATGATAATAAATGTGCTTCATCTTGTATATATTGTTATGCGCATCATAATAATAACAAGAATTTAAATTATTATAATGAGGATGGCACTCTAAAAGATAATCCATTTACTAGAACCACAGAAAGCATATCTAATTATAAAGAACTTACTGGTGTAGATTTATTGGCCTTGTATGATCAAGGTAATAATAGAATATCTGAAGTATTAGATACGTTAGAAGATTTAACATCTGATGAAAGACAAACCTATTTAAATGAATTTGCATAGTAGATGGCAAGAGATAATGTTAATACACAAGATAAACTTGAGGAAGCGTTAAGAAAATTCATATGTAATTTATAATTCCAGATAATATGTATAAATGTCCAAATAAAAATCTTCCAGAATGGAAGGAACTAGAAAGAGTTGTACCAGAAGTTGCATATACTGTCTGGGATTTGAATAATGGTCATGGTATAGATAAGGCTCCAAACGGGGAGCCTTCTATACTATTTTAGGATTTATTAGATCATTTTGATGGTGATAGAGAAGAAGCTATAAAAACTAAAGTAAAAGTGTTTACGAATGAATTTAAAAACTGGTTTAATAATCGCAGCGTTACTTTTTTGAAATAGGATAACGGTTCTATAGATTACTTATTTAGTACTAATCCGGAATTAGAAAAGGTAGGTACTAAGGACGAATATAAATAGTATCTAAATACTATATTCCCAAATAGTAAGGTATCTGAGGTTTACTGGCATGGCACTGATTCCGACTTTAGTGAAGGTATACAGAATACAAAAAAAGGCAAAGGTTCTGGAGCTCCTGAAACTAAAAAAGAAATGTATTTTAATAGACAACCATGGGCTTCATTGTAGTATATTAGTGGCATAAATAGGAAAATTCCAGACAAGGATGGATATAATAATTGGGTAAAATTATGGTGGGAATTAAAAGAAATACTCGGTAATGGTAGAATGTAGAATGATGACTGGAAAAGTATAGTAATAGGTCCAGATATTAGACAAGAAATACCTAATAAAGAAGGAGTATTTAATCGTAACGAAGGTGGAGAAAATGGTAGTTTTTTAAAGGAAAGAAAAGCTAGATATGGTTATGAAAATAAATCTGATAAAGAATTTTTTGAAGAAGTGTTTGGAATTCGTTACGGTAAAGATACTTTTCAAGATTGGGTAAACAACAACGCTAATATATTTAGATAGATTTGGAATACTAAGCAAGTTAAAAAAGGAATGTATCCGGTTTTACTAAACATTCAAAATCCAATAGTGGAATAGAATTAGAACACTTACTATGAAGAAGAGCGTAAATTAATGACTTCTGCTAAGTAGAATAATAATGACTCTATTATTTCAAATAGTTCTAAAAATGAATTTAATTCTGATGTGATTGTAATGTTATATCCATAGAAAGATGTCCATATACTTGGAACATATCAGGATATATAGTAGTTTAAAGAATGGAAAAAAACTAGTAATGCATCTAAAATAGTAGACGAAAATGGAGAACCACTATTATCAGAATTATTATCATCGTCAACAGTAACTTATAATCCAGAAGACTTTACTCCAATACCTCAAGAGGATATGAGAGTAATCAATGAGGTAACTAAATTATATGAAAAGATACAGAAAGGTTTAAAGGATAGATTAAACTCTATTAAAAGATACACTGTTAAGAATCCTAAAGTATGGAATCAACTATAGACTACAATATAGCAACTGGCTAATTCTGAAACAGAGGAAGGTATATATCAATTCTTATAGCATATTGATGAATCTATAAACGATAGTATTAAATTCTTAAGTAAACCTACAAAGAATATTAGTGCTAAACAGATTAGATAGTTATCTAATGATTATATTGGCTTCTATAAGCCTCTTATGGATGATATAATATATTTATTCGATACTACTGATATATTTAAAGATAAACCTAATTATGATACTATAAAAGAATTAGCTAATACATTATCGCAACAAATAGATAGTGTTAATAATAAGTTTATAAATGTACTTAAATCTAAGGGTTATAGTATGTTACAGCAGTATCTTACAGAATTAGGTATGCCACAGAATATGATATAGGATACTATCAATTGGTTAGATGATCCTAAACGTGATTCTAGTTTATTTATGGATTGGTTCGGTATGTCTAGTAATAGCAATAATGCTGTACAATAGATTATAGCTAAACTACTTAATGATACTAAAAATGCTACAGATAGAGAGACTATGGAGGTTGGCATTAAATTAGTTAAATTAGTAAATGCTGCTAAAGAAAAATATGGCAACGATGTGCAGAAGTTATTATATGAAAAATTAGACGATGGTACATACTCTGGTAATAAGGTATCCCCACTGAATAATGGTCAATTAAAGCGTGACCAGAGATAGTTCATGGATAAATTAGCTGAAAAATTAGGTATATCTAAAGATAATAATAATATGTATGTATTACCACAAAATGAAGATATACAAAAGAAGTGGTTTGATGAACTAACTAAGTGGTATGCAGATAGAGCTCAAAGAAGATACAAAGCTGAATATTACATTCTTAGAAATAAGATGCTATCTATGAAGACTAGAGATGCTGAAAGAGAAATCCAGAGTATGATAGACAGTATTACCCAGTCTATGACAATTAATGGTGTATAGTATGAAAATTTACTTACAGAAGCAGAATATAAATAGCTAGAATCTTTACGTAAACAAAAAAGATTACTATCTAATATATTTAATATAGACGGTAGTGAAAAGACTGGAATAGATAGAGTAATAGCAGATGAACTAACCTCCTTTCACGAAGAGGTGAATAAACATATTAAATATGATATAGACAAAGATAAGTACGAAAAGGATTTAGCTAAAGTAATAGAAAGATATGGAGGGGAGACCGCTGAAGTATAGTTATGGAAACAAAGAAATACTGTAACTAGGTATACTCAAGATTTCTATGATAGAATAGCTAATTTGGAGTCTGACCCTAATAATAAAGATCCCGAAAGCACATATTAGAAACTACGTTCTAGAAGAAAACAGTTGCAGAATCTATATAAAGATCCTCATACCAATAAGATTGACATTAACTCATTAAGTGACGATGAGAAAAGAAGCTTATTATAGTTAGATCAAGATATAGCAAACGCATATACTGCTACTCAAAAAACAGAAGGAGCTGATAAATTCTCAAATTTTGCAGAAATAGTAAATACAGAGTAGTATTATCATGATATGGAATAGGCTAGAAATGCAGGAATTCAAGCATATAATGAATGGTTTAATAATAATCATTATGAAGATGTAAGAGGATTTATGCATCCAGCTTCATACTATACAGAGCTTAGACCACTACCTGAATTTGCTCAGTAGTATACAGAAACAGTACCATCTAGTAAATACTCTAAAATACTGGAATCTTCAGAGTGGTACAATCCTGAATTTGATGAAAACGGACCTGCTATTTAGCCTAACAAGAAATATTATGATAACAGTAAGGCTTATAATGAAGTAATGAATAAACCTGAAGTAAAGGAGTTATATGATGAAATTACTAATACAATGAATGAGGCTATGAGTTTCATATCATTCCTCACTAATAGTAATGAAAATATGATGCCACAAATAGAGGCTAGGTTTATGTAGGTACTGAATCGTAAAGATGGAATACTAAATAAGTTAAAATATGCTGTAGAAGATTTTGCTATAACAAAAGAAGATGATTTAGATTTCGTTAAAGAGTTTTCTACTATGCCTAATGGGGATCCTATTAAAGTAATTCCTACTAGATTTATTACTCCATTAGAAGATACAAATAGTATATCTACGGATGCTGTATCTGCTGTAGTACAGTTCTACAATATGGCTGCTAACTATAAAAATATGTCAGCTAAACAGGATGAAATAGAATTAATGCTTAATCTATTAAAATAGTTATCTATAAGAACTTCTAAGGAGTTAAAAGGTCCTGGATCTACTAATGTATATAAATAGTCACAACTATTAGTAGATAGATTAATGTATGGTAGAAATAAAACTCCTATAGAAGGTAATGTATTAGGTTATAATATTAACTTTGGCAAAGCTTTAGATATTGTTAGAGGATTTGTTACTAAAGTAAACTTATCTGGTAATTTATGGTCTATAGGTACTTCATTCTTTACTGATGCTACTTATACTACTTTAGAAGCTAAAATGGGTAGATATTTTGATTTAGAAGATTTAAACTTTGCTAAATCTGAATTTGCTAGAGAACTACCTAATATGATGTAGAATATAGGTAACCCTAATCCTAAAGGTAGATTACCTTATTTACTTATGCTTAATCAAGTAGTAAAGGATAATAAAGAATTATTTGATAGGTTAGACTAGAGTCAAGTGTTACGTTCTATCAATCAAAATTTTTGGTTTGCCGGATATACGTAGTCTGATTATACTGTTAAAAGTCATACTTTATTAAGTATCTATCACAATTATCGTTTGGTTGATAATGAAGGTTTCATGTCAAAGCAATAGTATATAGATAAATTCTATTCTAATGACAGGAAGAAAGGAGCCGTAGAATTTAAATAGCTTACTACTACTTTATATGATGCATATATAGAACTTCCAAATGGTGATGTAGTAGTGGATGATAAATATAAATCTTTAATCACAGATAAACTATTAAATGATGTACGTAATAGAATAGAAATCATAAGTAAACGAATAGATGGCACTATCAGAGAAGTAGATAAGGCTGCTGTACATGCTAACGCTATGGCATCATACTTAGTATTGCACCGTAATTTTATGATTTCCGCATTACACGATAGATTTAAACCTAAACAATACAATTTAGACTTACAAACTATAGAGGAAGGTTACTATAGATCTACAGGTAGATTCTTGAAGAATATTATAGCTAATAGACATTTTGCTATTAAATAGTTATTAGCTGATTATAATAATATGCAAGAGTATGAACAATATGCAGTTAGAAGAGTATTAAATGAACTAGTTCTTATAGCTGCATCCACTGTTGTAGCGCTTACTATAGCTAGTATAGTTGATGGTGATGATGATTATGATACTTGGTTAACACAATCAATAACTTATTTAGCTATGCGTTCAGCATTTGAGTTCCGTACTATGTATAATCCTTTTGAATTTATGGCTTTAATTAAATCTCCAACAGCAGCTTTCAATTGGTTTGATAATATTAGTAGTTTCATAAACTTGATTAATCCTGCTTCATATATTGGAGATAGAACTCCATTTACTATCATAGATAGAGGAGTATATAAAGGTATGCCTGTAATACTTAAAAATATCATTAAAGTAACACCATTTAAGAGCGTTATAGAAGCTCAAGATCCTAAATCAAAACGTAATTACCTACAGAATCAATTAATGAACTTCTAAAGTTTCTATATCAATTCTCAATTAGTCTAAATACTCTAATAAAAAGATAAGCCTACTGACTATTAAATCAGTAGGCTTTTTAGTTATGAAGACTCACCAATATCTTCATAACTATAATAGTCTTCTTCTGGTAATTCTGCTTCTATAGAGTCACCAAATCTATACCAGCTATAGAATAACCTTTTTTCTAATTCTGGCACTTTTATACCTTGCCAAAATCTATTAATCTCTAGCATGGCATCTAGAGTGAAAGGTTTACCATTATTACGAAGACGTTTAATATCTTTATTATACTTAGGATTACTCAGACAATAAACAGTATAATGTCTTTTGTTAATAGTTATATACCGTTTATTATAGTAAGAGTCTAACCTAGATAATTTACAGTGTGTTTCAAGAGACTCAATAGTGTTTACACTACTATCATAAACAAGAAAGACCTTTTCTTCTAAAAAAGGTCTATTTTTATCAGATGTAAAAGCATTTATAAATCCACTTTCTACAGTTAAATCTCTCCACGTAATATTATCATCACATAATGGGACTATATAAATACTTACATCATTCAAGTTCTTCAGTACCATCTTCTTCATAATATTTACGAGTATGGTCCCAATTGCCTGTCTGATAATGATATGATAATTCTGTTAAAGTTCTGATAATAAGGTCTTTACGACTATCTAACTCTAATTCGTTAAACATATTAAATACTCTCACTTCATTATTACTATTTGTCTGAATAGCAATAATATATGCTTCACAATCATAATCTGAAATGTCAATTCCTTGATCTTTCATATACCAACTAATTGCAAGCAAGTAATAAGTTATTTGTCTATAATAATCAAATTCTTCTACAGAATGTTTAAAATTATAGACATCACTAGTTGTCTTTAAGTCAATCAAAGTAATCTTCTTATTTATATGATCAAATATGCATCTGTCAAGTAGAGACTTACAAGGTGCAATCCAATCATTAATAGGTAGTTCCCAGTTAATATGAAACTCATTATGAGATTCTACTCCAGGAATATCTTCTAATAACTCTTTTGCTTTTTTATGATTATCAATATTATTCTTAATATTTTTAAGCATATTTAAATCAGCAAAAGATATTACTTTACGATTATCTTTTTTACTTTGTAATGCTTTAATATAATCAGCATAACGATTACATAGCTCTGTAGCTTCTTTTAAGACGATTTCAGAGCTTTTTGAATTACTGTATGCAGATTTGTATGCAGCAATCTTTTTATCGTCTTCTATGAGTTCTAATGAATTAGCATAAGTCTCACAGAAATCTTTTTGTTGTTTTACTTTAGGCACTTCATAATCAAGAATTATATAATCATTCCAGAAATCCTCTGGTTGAAGTATATATTCATGTATCATAGTACCTCTTTCAAGCTGAGGAAGTTTTAATCCCTCCTCTTTTCCATCTATCATATCACGATAGAAGCGTGGTCCTTTCTTTAGGAACCAGCCAATAGAAGAATTTGATATTCTCGTATTGTCCTCATAATACGGTTTATCAATTATCATTCTTACTTAATTCTATAGTTACTATTTTAGGTCTTTCTCTTTCAAGATAACTATCAGTTAATATACTACAGTTATGTTGATTTAAATGACCATATGATATACCATCATGCCAATGCCCAAAAAAATGATGCTTATACTTACCAAAACAGTAATGTTCAAGCTTTTCATTATAATTAGGATTTTCATGAGTAATAAGTATATCACAGTTTTGTATCTTTTCATATGGGCATATATACTCATCGTATTCATTCTGAATATCTTCAAATGCCCACGTTTGCCAATGTATAGGAGCTATCCAAGGAGTTCCATAAAAGGTTATTCCTTCATATTCATATAACTCATCAACAAGAAATACTACTTTATCATTAGTTAAAGTTGATATCTTAGTCTTAAAATCTTGCCAACTCAAATCCTTTACAATATCATTAATAAGATTTTCTATATAAATATCATGATTTCCTGGAACTACAATTACCTTTTTACACGGTAATTTGTCTACCCAATTGACAAAAGTAATAGACCAGAATTTATCTGATTCTTCGTTACTTCTCTGAGCAAGTAAATTTACTATATCACCTGCTATACATAATATATCACATTCTGGTATATTAATTAAATGACCATGTATATCACTTATTGCGCATATTCTCATGGTATAAAGTTTTAGTTAGTTTATATATAATTATACTATAAAATAGTATCATTTCTTTAGTCTTTTTATTAACTCATCTACCTCCTTCTGATTATGAACTATATAGAAATTGACTCCTATATTATTACTATATAGGTAATATCTAAATAGTTTCTCTCTTAAAGGCCAAGCTTCATTAGGGTATCCTTTACATTCAATAACAAAGTTATCTCCTACAAAGTCAGGTAGATAAGTCATTGCTCTATACTTTTTATTATTAAAAGTAAAAGCTGGAAGTAGCTCATATCGATGCATCTCGTAATCTGCCATGATATTTGCCTCTTTCAGCTTTTTATATGTATAAGTTTCAAGTTTACTACGAAATTTAATTCCATCATATTCATTTGGAGTTGCATTTCGTACTTTACTATTTAACTATTTTTTTCTTCTCATTAACCTTTATTTTTTTTGTACTATTAAATGTAATCCATTCATCCTTATTATATGCTTTTATAGTACTTTCTAATGTTACGTCTTTATTATTGTATAGACTAATTACTCCAAATTTGAGTAATTTCCAATACCTTATTATACTAGCCATATTACTAGTAGACCGTAACCAGTTTATTATATAGTCTAATAAGAAGGTAGGTATATTATATATTACTAATAACCAAACTAATGGAATAGATAATATAAAACCAACTTTTTTAATAAATTTCTTCATATAACCAATTTTTAATAGTTTCAAATCCATTAAGCTTAACTGCATCAGATATATCTTTTGCTTTAAACTTTTTATGGACTAACATCCCTTCTAAGCCTGTTTTAAGGCTCATTTTACGAAGATATTTAACTCCAGCTGTATCTCTATCAAATAAGATAATTATACGTTTAAAACGCTTCTTAAGCTGGTTTAGAGCCTTATCTGGGATAAATGTAGACTCTGATGATGGGCTTATTGCTGGAATACCCATCTCATATAAACACATGACGTCTTTCATACTCTTTGTAATAATGAGTATATCTCCAGTTTTAGGTAACTGTTTAAACCCCTGAATGTCGTTCTCAGTCAGGTTATTACGCCACTTTGTATATTTATCTGCTAAAGGTCTATATATTTTAAAATTATTATAAACCTTATAAGCATACATAGGATTACTATCCTTGTAAATACCCTTTACAACTCCGTTACATAGATAATATTTTATACTACTTACTCCAAATTTCTTTAGAGTAGTAGTAGAAATATTAAACTGAGACCAGTAATTGATATCTGTTAGAGTAAAGTCTTGTCTTACAATACCAATTACTGTCTCTGTTGACGGTATATATTGCTTAGAGCTAACGAGTTTCGTATCATTAGTAATTTTAAGCTTACTAACTATATCATTAAGTATATCTGAATAGTTAGTTAATCCTGTAAATAGTGATACAAATTTAATTACATTACCACATTCTCCAGTACCATGATCCTTAAACATTAACTGTTTAGTCTTCTTACTATAATAACATCCAAAAGAAGGAGTTTTATCCTTTCTCAATGGCGAATTATATATCATGCCTACTTTAAAATTACCAATATACGCTGCATATATATCATACTCAGTTACTTTAGACAATATCCAATCTAAAGTAATACTCACATTATCTTTTATTTTTGTTGTATCGTAAACCATATGATATATTTTTAGCGATAGCTAAGGAATCGAACCTTAATTAACCATTACTATCATGAAAACGTGAGTGCATGCTATCCCTATTCTATGAATTTTGATACCTCCGTCACACCTTACATTCGGCGTATTACCGTCGATTGCTTCTTATCTCACATAGCAGCATGCTACTCACGTATCGCTATATTATGCCTAGCGTAGGCTGCTTATAGGATTATCTACAAAATTAGAAAGGTAGATCATCACTAGGCTGATCACTTACAGTAGTAGTAAGAGGATTAACCTCCTTATCTTCCTTATCTGCAACAATCGGCTTAGTAAACTGATCAATACCTGTAATTTCTCTAATCATGCTTTCATTCTTACCTTCTTCATAGAAACCCATAGGAATATTCATAGGTTCAATAGAGGCAAACTTGACATAACTAGGAAGTGTAGTATAACCTTTATCGTTATAAACTATCTTTACTTTAAGTAAAATATCTTTATTAGCACTATTAAGCATTGTTACTACCCAATTGGCAAATTCTTTATAAGAACTACCACTGAATGCTAATACATTCTTAGGATAGAAACACTTAAGTATACGCATAATACGAGTTACCTGGTTAGTAGCTTTACTTTGATTCTGTTCTTCAGTATCACTTTCACGAACAGCTGGTTCCCATTCAGTATGAACAAGACTCTTACCATCTTTTTCAAAAGTAAATTCAATGAATTTCTTCCCTGTAGGAGACTCTGCAAACTTTGCGGATACAAACTTAACATTGTCATGAATACCTGCTTCCAAGTACTTAGTATTATTACTATTATCTGACAACTTTACTTCATTTGCTAATTCTGTACTAAATATCATAATATCTTATTTTTAATTATTCAGGTAAATAAACTTTATTCCAATAAGTAGTGATGTTATTATTCTCATCACTCTCTGCTACTACTATATTCTTTCCTCTTAAATGAGGTGCTCTAGCTTCAATAACAGAATTATCTCCGCCTTCAAATGAGATATGTGTCTCATTCTTTTTTCTATATACATAGCCGACAGCATCTGCTTCACCACATATAATATTTGCTAACGCACCTACTAAATCAAGCGACATTTCTGCCATTTCTTCGCCATTCTTATTAATCAACTTATCTTTAGTATGACCAATAAGTATAAAGTTATCACATAATCCACGGAACATGTCAATAACTTTTCTTACAGCCTGTCTTATATATAAATAACCAGATCCATTAGGTAAAGTTCTTAAATCTGTACCTTCATACTTCTTTCCCATTGGAGTAGCTTTATAAAGCTGTATAGCGTAGCTCATACACATCTCTTCTAGACGTGTAGCATTATCTATAGTAATATATTTGTAAGGATATTTACCAGTTTCCTTTTTAATCTCTCTTATTGCATTAGCTATATCACCTAAATCTTTTACAGATCTAGCTTGAACAGCTAATGCCTCTAAGAACTCTGAACCACCTTCTAAATCAATAATTAGATTGTTATCCAGCGCTGCAACTAAAGTAGTTTTCCCAGCTTTTGGTTTACCAAATAAAATCAAAAATCTAGGATTTTCTACTTTAGCTTTTACTTTTTCTTTTGGTAATACAATCATAAAAGCTTCTATTTTTGTATTCCTCTGATAAAGCTCTGATAATCTCTGATAATATGGAATAAGATATTTTAATTAAAACAAACCACGTTTCTTAATGTTAATCGTGATATCGATAATAGTTTTCTTTGTCTTCGGTTTTAAATAGTTCAAAGAACCAAATGCAATAGGAATTACTTCATAACCAATCTGTACGAAGTTATCAAAGATTTTAACCGGAGTACCAAACTCATCTTTGAAGTCATAGTCAACATCAAACGGATAATGTTCCTTTGCATAAATATCAAGTGCATTAATAGCCTTGAAGAATTCTGTTTCTAAGTCAAAATTAATTACATTATCTCCCCAACACTTAAACGGACAATTAGCGCATTCTTTCGGTAACCATCCAATGTTATGAGTCTTACTTAAACCTAAAGTAATGATATCACCTGCACCTGCATATTCAATGCCATAACTGCAAGAAGGGTAATCACTCTTACTTTCTACAGTCATCCAAGGATAAGCGTTAATTACTCGGTCCATTAAAGACTCCTTATATGTTTTTGCACTCTTAGTATTTTTCGGTAATGTAAATGTATATGATTTCATAATTTTCAGCCTTTTTAATTGTTATTACTAAACGAAATCTTCCTCACTGGTTCATCTTCTCGTATAGTCTCAATTAAGTTATTGTATTTAAGGTCGTTATCAAACTCAAGTATAGAACATTCACCTGCATCTCTATTCTTTAGAATATGCAAATAAACTTTATCTTTTACTGGTAGACGATTTGGTCCATAACTCTGTATATTGAGTAGCTCTGGCCTATGAATACATATAACGTAATCTGATGCATGAAAGATAGTATCAGCAGAAGATATATCGCTACGCATTGGATAATGCATAGATGGATTATTAATTCTTTCAGGATTTTCGATATTACGATTCATCTGTGATAACTGTATTATTGTAGTATCTGGAAACTTTTTTACTCTAATAAACAGTTTCTGTAAATCAGAAATCACTTGTAGTGTACTTTCACGATTTTGACCTTCAACAAGTAGAGTATGATCAAGTATAATCACAAATTTCTTGCCTTTAGCTTTATTTTCATAAAAGTAATCAATGGTAGATGCTATATCTGCAACAGTACCCGGTGTATCTACATAATATATCGGATATGATTTTATCTGTTGAGAAGTTTGTTCTACTTCTTCTAATAGTGTATTGTCTAAATCACTACTAGAACTATATAGCTGAGCAGTAGTTTGCCTTAACTTACTGCTCAATTTTCTACCTACTTGTCTAGAACTTAACATTTCAAATGAAAAATTAAGTACTACTACATCCTGATTAGAATTTAAGTCTATTAAATCACTTTCAAGCGTATTTACAAATGAACTTTTGCCACTACCAGATATACCTACAATAGTATATATAGTATTAGGTTCAATGCCTCCCATACAGGATTTATTAAACTTATTCCATCTAGTACGTAAAGAAACAATCTCATGATTCTTTCTCTTACGAATATATTCTACTGCTTCATTAGTAGCAGAGGATATGTGTCTAAATGTTAGTGTCTTAGTAGATGTCTGTTCCATAATTATAGTAATTTTGGTTAGGAGTTTCTACTTTCATTTGTTCCTCAATAGTTTCCCACTCGTGTTGAGTGAGCCATTTCCACATAGTCTTCATATAACCTATTTTACCTGTACGCATTTTATCTTCTATTTCGTACTGTAAACATTTAAGTAAGTGTTCATGCATTGCTTTAGACTTACCTATAATGCGATTATATTCTTTTCTACATTTATTTATGTTAGCTCTGAGAAATCCCTTAGTTCCATCAGGTCTCATAACATAAACTGGAAATTGGTCATAAAACATATCAAACATAGCTTTATCTTCTTTAAGAAGTCCTTCTAGTTTTTCTGTTTTACTTATGACTTGGGTATCTCTATCATATTGGATAGAAATTAAACCTTGAGTCTCTAACTCTTGTATTTCTTCTTCATTAACTAGGCTGAGAAGTCTCTGAATGTCTTGATTGATTGTTTTGATATCATTCAATACAAGTGTTAGGAATACTAATTGATTAATAGATAAAGTTGGTATTCTATCTAAGATAGAAGTGTCTATTTCTAAAATCATAGTCTTATATATTATATAAGCTTATGGTTTGTCTGAAATATATCTGATAAGCCTCTGTTAATCCCATAGGCTCAATTGTAACGGTTTCAAATCTCTGATTATCTTATAGGCTTCCATAATGTAATACCTATAATTAATCTTTCTTTCTTCAATTGGTTTATCATCAAACTTATTTAGAAGAGTAACGCCAGATGCTGTTAGCATATTCTGATACTGCCTTGCAGAAGCCTTATATTTATGTTCTCCTACGTATGGCTCAGTATATGTTATAATTTCACCTTCTTTATGACCAGTATCTTTCCATTTCCACAAGTATCCACCATTAGTAGATGCGTAGAAACGATTAGTTCTTTGTTGCTCCTCGTTTATATATTCAACATGCCATTGTTTACCAGTTTTCTCAGACATTAGAAAATCTCTTATATCTGTACAATTCTTAATTGTATCTTCGACCGGTATTCCGTCTTTAAAGAAACTTATTACTGCTTTAGGTATAATCTTTGGAGTTAATCCTTTACCTAATTTTATAGTAGTGATAAACATTCCTTTCTCTTTTACTTTGTTATCTTCAGTAATAGCAAAATAATCATTAATAGCATATTGATACATTGCTTTAAAACGATCTTCTTCTAAGGTAAGTTTAGTAAGCTGTTCCCATTCTCTACAAATACTGTTTACTTTAGAATATGCATCTTTCTTTAGTAAGACGAATAAACCATCAGTATTTGCTTGGACGATTCGACATCCAATTTGAGTTAATTTCTCAGCTAACATAAGTAATAGTAACTGTCCATTAATTCTAATCTGCATTACTGCAAATGGACTATAACAGAAATTATGTTCATTCTGTAAGTTACCTGATAAACCATTTAAAGCTAACTTTAAAGTTTCGTTCTTTACTTTATCACCATTGTGTTTAGCTTCAATTCGCTCATCTTTAATTTGCTTATATACTTCTAAGAATTCTTTACCTAAATGTTTAGGATAGAATTCATATTCTATAAGCATACTTGGATATAGAGAAGCTACATCTATATCTATGAGCATTTCATCATCTCTAGGAATAATAATCTCAGGACTATTTACAGAGTGAATACCTCCTACTCCTACAGAATAGCGTAAATTATTAAATACAAACTTATTCTCATATCCTTTTCTACCTGGAGATACTATCTGATTTTTCATATCATCTAATACTCTTTGCAGAATAGGACTATCGTATTTAATAAATGGTAATATTACATCTTTCAATGGTATTACGCTCATTGGAGATCTTAAGTCTTTAATATCCTGCCAAGTTAAACCTGTCTTTTCTAGATATTTCTGAGTTAAAATCTTCATTCCAATGTTTACACCGTCTTTACTGAGTACTCTTACTCCATATTCATCTTCAATAGCGATTCGTAAATCAACGTCTTTCTTACATCTATTTAGTAATTCTGAAGTAGATTCAATATCATTGATATTATAATCTATCATAGACTCAAAATCTTCTAAAGGAAGTGGTTTAGTCCAATCACATACAAATTCCTGTACATTAGGATATTGCATTGTTACTTGAATTTCCTTTAAACCTACTCTAAGTTTATTAGAATATAACATAGTAAGAATATCAAAAGTATCAAACCATATTTGATACTTCCAATGTTTCCATGCATCTATATTATCTTCACTTGAAGTAGTTATAGTCTTACTTAGATTGAATATAGAACTACATATAGTAGGTATATTATATTGCATTAATTTATCCTCATACTCAATTATATAATTAATTATAGGATTATCATAATGCAAATTATTATAGCCACAAAATATAACATTAGCTGGAATGTTAATGTTTGTAGTGTAATAATCTCCCCAAGTAATGTATTTATCTACTTGTTTAAAGAACTTAACTAATTCTCTTAGTTGATTTTTTCTTTCTGATATCTCAAACTTATAGATGTCGTTTGTTTCTGTATTTTTTACCGAACAATGAAAGATATTTTGAAATACCTCAATATCATATACGTAGACTATCTTTCCTCGTATAATCATATTATAAGTATTTAAAAGTTAGATCCCATGGTTGGACTCGAACCAACGCAATCACACTACATAGTAGCGGCTCTACCACTGAGCTACATGAGAAACCAATTTAATTTATATGGAAACAGAAATATTTATGCTGTTTTAAGCATTCGTTTAATTTCTTTTCTGTAAAAAGAACGTTTAACAGCTTTTATTACTGTATCGTTGTCTTTACCTTTGCAACCTCCTACATGTTGCTTTCTGTTTTTACTTCTACCTACGTAGAATGCTAAAAATTTCAAAGGATTCTTTTGAGAATTGCTTTGATTCCTGTTTAATCTCTGTAAATAAAACTCCTTAGAACTGTTTTCTTTTTTCATAATTTTGATAATTAATTTATTAAACTTATGCTGCTAATAACTTATTACGGCTATAATAAGTTATACTATTATCTCCTTCAATATCTTTTACTGTTACCCCTGTAAATGATGTATCTTTCTTATACTTCTTAGCTAATTTAGCAGCTTTATTCTTTGCTTCATCTCTAGTAGACGCTTCAAAGTTTCCAGTAGCAAAATCATATACTTTCATATCATTATCAGAGCATTTTCTCTGTATAGCATATTGAAAGTTTCTTTTGTTAGGCTTTTCTTTAACAGATAGTTCTGCAGCACTAGGAGCTGTCTGTTTACCTTTCTTAGGAGTTAAAGGATTACTACGTACTGACTCATCAAATTTAGCCTGCATAGACTTTCTTGCAAGTTTATTTGCTTTTATCTTCTCTTTAATTTGTTCAGTTGTTAACGTAGTAGCTTTAGGTTTAGTGAACATATTGTTCTTAACTATACGCGTAAAATGTTTCTTCTCTTTACGGGTATATCGTATTGTAGGATCATATCCTGCTTTCATAAGAATATTCTTGATTAATTCTTTTTTAGATTGTTTTATAGATTTGTTTTCATTCATAGCATCTTTTGCTACTTTAGTAGTGTATTCAGATTGCTTCTTATTTCCTGCCCACTTTACAAATCCTATTACTTTCCCATTCTCATCATATTTAATGACTCCAGATGGTCCCGGTTTCTTGCTTACCGTCATTATTTGATAAGCCTTATAGCTTCTACGAAACTTATTCTTGTTACTTCTATGGTTCTTTATACCGGTTCTATTATTTTTCTTTGCTAATATCTTTTTCATAATTTTTGATAATTAAATTGTTAATACTAGTTTAAAGGGGGAATCCCCCTTTAAACATTATTTATGCAGCTAAGGATAAAGCTGGAGCTTCAATGTTAAGCTCTGCTTTTTCATTAAAATCTGTAATATCTTTATTGATTTTGTTAATTTCTAATTGTAATTTATTTTTTAGACCTGCAATATAAGCTGAAGTAAGCTCTTCAGTTTTATCTAGGTTCTTCTTTCCTTTAGAACGTTTAAGCTTCGAATCAAGAGTCTTAATCTTACTTAAGTGAAACAACTGTTCAGTCTTTTCACATAAAGTAAAGATGTTAAGATAGTTATTATCTTTAGGTAATTCGGTAAACTTCTTATAACCCATATTAATACACTGCATATACAGTTTTAATAATATGCGTTCTTCAGATAGAGTTTTAATCTTCTGAAGTAACTCTTTTAAGTCATAATTACGTTTAGCCTCTTTTGGAATAACATTTTCTTCTTTAATCTTATTCCAATAGAAAGTAATTTCATTAGAAATTTCCTTAATGCGACCGATTTTACCTTTATTCTTATCTCCGAGCAAATATATTGATGTAATTGATTTCATATTGATTAATGTTTTTAAATGTTAAATACTCGACCAAACTACATCTACCAGTAGTAGTCCCTATGGGATTCAAACCCATAACTTACACATTAAAATATTAAGCAGTTAGTTGATTATAACGATATATTCTATCACTGTGTTTATTTTTAGATTTATATGTATCTAATTGAGAATCACAGTTTGGGCATAACAATCTTAAATTATTACGTCTATTATTATTTGCATGACCATCTATATGATCTAGAACAAATATTAAATCTTTATTGTTCCAATAATTATCGCATCCACATATACTACATTTGTTATTTTGTTCTTTTAAGATATACTTTTTTATCCAAAACATTGATGTTTTTCCGTAGTACTTGTCTTGATCTTTAAGATAATCCAAGTATTTTTGTTGTGACATATATTCGCGTTGACATTTATTAGAACAGTAAATTCCATACGAAGAATATTTCGGATGAAATTCTTTTCCGCAATTTTTACATATTGCTATTTTTTTAGATTCGTTATTAGGTCTCATAATATTTCTCTTTTATGTTATTATTAACATAACGAAGAAACTTAGAGCTAGTTGCAAAAAGTGTGTTACTCTATTCAATTGAGTTAAGGGACTGTGTAGTAATAACTGCCCAATTCAGCAGTAATTACTATAAATAGTACCCGATTCAGTACTATGAGATTATGTTGTTTTAAGATAATATCCAAATCAATATTTTCTAAATTTTCTTAACTGGCCGAGTACTATAGGAATAACCCGTCCACCAGTCTTAATTCCAACTATTCCATTAAGCCCCTCAAGGTTAATGTCTTCAACGTTGGTTATACCATTTTCTCTTGCATATTTTTTGATATTCTCTTGATTGATCCATTTAGAATGTAGTTCCCCATCTGAACAATTCCTCATACAATCAAACAAAATATCAACAATACAATCGAAATCCTTACGTTTCTTTGCCTCATCAATTATACTTTTAGTAATCTCATCAAAGGCATATTCATTTCGAGTCGAATTCGACCCAGTAATTGCATCTGCTATACTAATAGAAGCATCTATAATACTTACCGATTCATAAGTATTAAATAATCTTTGCCACCATAATGGCCCACTTCCGTAAAATAGGAAGACCCGTCCATCTTCTCTAATGCTTACTTTTTTAGGCGTTTCTGTACGTCCTCCATTCCAAATCTGAATTTTAGACAATATGGCTGGCTCAGAACATATTAGAATTCGCAGAAGTTCTACACGCAATGAAGAAAGTCTGCCGTTCATAAGCTTCTACTATTTTTCTTCAGTAATTGTAGCAGTTACGTGAATTTCAGTTTCCTGATTATCTAAACCGCACTGCCGTAAATACTCAACCTGCATACGCTGATTCATATCCATATAACCACGGACAGTTTCAGCTAACTGCATACACTTACGTGTCATTTCTTCATAGAAGTTCAACACACTCTGGTTGGATAACTTAGTTAAGTCATTCAACATAGGAAGTTCTTCAGCTGTAAAGAACATAGGCTTAGAGCCTGGTTTACTCAACCGTTCAATACATTCAATTACATTCTGCCGGGTTGCTTTAGTAAATTCAGGATCAGCAAGCTCAAAAACTAATGATGGATCATTCTTCTTTTCATTCAAGATGATTTTCGGACGTCCATCAACATCCTTCTCAAGTAAACTAACTGACTCAACATCAATAGCCTTGAGAATATAAGCTTTTACTTCCTGACGGAAAGTATTCTTACCTGTAGCAACATCTTCTTTCCACTTAAGGTCAGGAGTCTGTGCTACGATTGTAAATATCTGCTGTCCAAAGAAAGGCCCAAACTTCTGGGCTGTTTGCCGATAGCGAGCTAAAATTTGAGCTGCTAAACCCGGAGTGTTAGCTCCATTAATATTATTTTCCATAAAAATGTTCCTTTTTGAGTCCGTACTTGATATACCAATACGAACATAGTTATACAAAAAATTGTTAAAGTCTCTCCACCGTTCGATTATTTAATAGCTATTCAAAATTGGAATAGGTGAACTCAATCACATAATCTACTAAGCATAAAAATAATAAATTGAAAATTTATGAGAAATACTCTGTGAGTTACTTCTGATAATCTCTGCTATTTCTTAGTTTTATCGTCCCGTTTCGACGGTTGAAATTCAACTTATGCGATGTTCAACGCACCTCTCACCGTAAGCGTATAACGCGATTAGATGCGATATAAGCCACTTTATCATCAGTTCCTTAGAACCTACTGAGTATGTCCGGTATTATCGAAATTCGTCAGAATTACGGTTGTTTAATCTAACATTACTAAAATCATAGACTCATTGCTTATAGCATGACCCATCTATACCATTTCCAGGATTTGTTTGTTTATACTGCACGAACATTAGGATTTCCACCTATCATCGTCTCCTTGTTTGCTTATGGAATATTTTCATCATAAGTGTACTATTGCCCTTACAGAGACAGTGTAAGAAACAACACAGGTAACTGACGATTCAGCGTTCTCTCACATACAATGTTGCGCATTGTACTTTACGAGTGTCTTAACAGTCAGCAATGTCGGTTGGCAGTCGGGGTGGTGATCTGTCTACTCACACTACTCTTACGAACGGTAGTCTCAGCGTTTACAGTTCCATTGGACTTCCCAATTAGTTAAATAGTTAAACAATTAGAGTTCATTTTATCATAGCTGACTCTATTCAGCGTAAGTAAAGTTGATTCATTAAGTATATCATCATATACTATAATTATTATTAAACTGGTTTTAGGATTCTAACTCTAAAGCATCTTTAATAACTCTATTTACTTCCTTAATCCATAACGATGTTTATTATCCAAAATTCTGGTATGAATTAGTATAATAAATCAAAGGCATTTGCATATCTTGAAATGCTTAAGCTCTGCCGTTTTTTACAAGGAGTTTTCTCTGCGTCTCCTAATTTTACTTATTACCACGTAATAACACTTGCTAAAGGTGTTCGCTTCTAAGTTCAGGGTTATAGCGCCCTCATACTCGCATTTTAGACTATTATATTTTAGTCTCGTCATTTCTTATATATTATACTCATCTACACGACAAAACTCATGAGTCACCTTAGACTTGAAAGACGGTATCAATCTCATATACCTCATCCCTTATACGTAAGTTCTTTTGCAGCACGCTAATTACGATAGCGTACAGGATTGGCTCCTGCTCCATGAGTAACCAGTCAAGTATATACTTGGGCCATTGCATATCCAGCTTTCATATCCTTACTTTGTATAAGTATGTACCATAACACAGTTATCCTTACATTAGTATTAGTAATTTACTCCCTTCATAAGTACAAGTTCCAATATCCACAATTGCATATTGCATCACAGCTGATGTGTACTGAACACTAGAGTTAGCCTGTTTCCCTTTCTGGACGCACAGTAGCGCTTTTGTTAACCGATTTTGGAGACCGGTAATGCGTTATCTGCAATCTCTTTTTTTCCATGAGCTGGCTGCTTGCTTAAGGTGAAACTAACCTTTGCCTCTCGGCTTTACCTATTCTTTCCAAAGGAATAAGTTAGGAGCCGTATTGCCCCTATTTCGTCATCGTGTTTATATCCCTTTTTGATTCTGCTTTTGATAAACTAATACGGATATAGGGATTTCGTTCCCTTTGCACTGTTTAGTACTCAGTGTGTCTTCTCTTTAGTACTGCGTCTTTAGAAGTCTCCAAACGGTTCTCACTTCCTAATGAGGATTGTACACGCTCATCCCCTCTTATGTAGTTTTCAATTACATAAGCTAACATCCTACCTTTTGAGTAATCTCACAGTTTTAGCTGCTAACATATTCTCGGATCATGTAACTTTTCGGGCTATGGAGAAATGATTCCAAACTCCCTGACAGGTGCGACCAGTATTATTATATACCTTACCGCATGACTTCCTCGGAGTGATTTACGCTATAGTTTTACTCCTCTCGAACTGTGATATAATTATAGTATTTATTATACGGTTATTATCACTAACTTTTTACCGTAGGGCTGTCATCTTTAGCCGTTAATCCTTGTTTTGGTGTATTGATGCTTATTATTTCACCAGTGGTAAGATTAATAGAAGCTACTACTTTCTTACCTAGACATATGTCGACAAACTTATTTTTTACATCACTACTACTGATGTAGTCTATTGGTTCCATTTTTGAAGCATCAAAACCATCCAAACATTTACAAGCATTACTTACAGACGAACGTAAGTACTGTTCTACATATAAACAATTAGTTATACTACTGTTAGCTTGGTCTCTAATAAAAGTAGACTGATTACCTTCTACTATAAAGTATTCAGTTTGAGCTTGAATAGAATTCAATTTAGCCCTTGCTTCTCTTGAGTCCTTAATGATACGTGATAGACGTATCATCTGTTGAAGTATAATTTTATTGTTCATATTTATCTACTATTGTTAATGGAGTTGCCGGTGATTCGTCATCAGATACCTTACTTATAGCATTTACTTTCGGATATCCTGTTGAATTCGTCTTCTCTATTACTTTAGTTTTCCACTTAACTACTGGCTTTGGTTCACCAGTAGTTTTTACGTTCACTTTTGCGTCTGTTGTTCCTTTCACAGATACTTCTAATGTAGATAAGTCGACTTCGACATTTATCTCATCTACAGACTTTTTCTCCTCTTTTATTACTTTAGGGAAGTTAGGTAACTCCACTATAGAGGGTATAACAGGCTGTGCCTGTATAACTTCTGTAGTTGCAAACATTTGCCTACCAATGAATACACTGACAACAAACATTCCAACTACAGTTAACATTCTATTATTCATTTGATATGATATTTATTAGAATGGTTATTCTTCTAAGATATGAATTTTTAAAAGAAACTTTTTAAACCAGTTTAGTTTTTTTTTCAGTCCCTTCAGATTTCTCTTCATTCTTAGGATATTCGTCTTCCTTTGGAGCGATTAAATCTCCTTGACAATACTCTGCAAGACGATCAGCCGGATTTCGATACAGATTAATAATCTGACCTACTACCATACGCATCTTATCAAGCGTAGGAGTCTCCTTCTGTTTGTCAAAGTAATTGGTACGAATACTCCCTAGAACCTTACGAGCAACTTCACGTGCAGCTTCAAGTTCAACTTTCTTACTGTCCTCTACACCATCAGTAGTAATAGTATAGTCAGCAAATAACTTATCAATATAGTCATTGCCTAGTAAGCCAGTAATAGCATTAATTGCTTTATCCTGTTCAGGTTTTGCTTCAGGATCATCCTTCAGCTTATAGCGGAAGTTTTCTCCAATTAAAGCCCGTAATGCTTCTGCTACTTGTTCTTCACTCCAACCAGCTTTAGACATATGCGTATGCATGATAGAGTGAGCCATACACGGTGAACCTGTATGTGAAGTATATAAGTATACAGCACGACCTAAACCACGCAAGATAGCTGTAGGTTGGATAATAGAGAATATCTCATTAATCCAATCCGTAACTGTCTTTTCGTCTAATGCAAGCTTCTTATCTGCATTAGTTTCTTTCAGGCCACAATATACACGATACCATTCTACAGTGTTAACTATATTTTCTGCCACATTCTTCTCTTTGGCGATGAGGTAATTAAGGGCAGTTTTCAATTCCTCATCATTAGTAATCTTGTTAGGATCAAGCTCCGGAATTTCTACTTTAGGCTTGCTGTTTGCAAGTTCTGTAGGTACTTCACTTTCTGAGAAGTTAATAGACATTTGCCCATCATTCCCAGGCAGAGCTTTAGCAGGAGCTAGTTTAATACCTAGCATTTCTGCCATACTTTGCAGTGGTAATACTTGGTCTGCAGCTATCTGTAACTGCAATTCGCCACGTTCACCACGGTCGAACAAATCTTGACGTACGTCAACAAGAGCTAACAAAGTAACTACATCAATGCTACGATTGATGTCTGCATATAACTCAGGATATTGCTTCTTGAGCTCTTCGTTGTTGGCATAACGCTGTTGCATTACAAATGCTAACATAGCTTTACCATCAACAGATGATTCTCTTGAACCGATAGGTATGCCAGCTGTAGGAATTCCTGTAATAAGATTTGCAGCACGTTCTACAGCCTTCTTTTCAGGACTGTTCTTACCTGTTGCATCTTCAGGAATAATCGTAGGAATTTTCTCTTCCTTCTTCTTAGGCTTATCCGGACCTTTAGGGGCGTCCTTCTTTGCCTGAACCTTAGTTTCTTTAGCTGTAGCAGGAGCCTTCTTTGCATCCTCTACTTTAGCATCTTTCGGCTTGTTATCTACTTGAGGCTTAGCTTCCTCCTTCTTGTTCTCAGTGCTGTTTACTTTAGCTTCAGCTTTTGCTGCTGCTTTTGCTGCTTTCAAGGCTGCCTTTCTTTCAGCCTTACTCATTTCTTTTGCCATTTTTGATAATGTTTTTAAAGTGTTAAAATAAAAGTTATTATTAAGTACAATTAAAAAGATGGATTAGTTTAAGAGGTTAACTATCATCCTCTATTTCTGGTGAGTTACGTCCATTAGTAAAGGTATTACTTTTAGTTAGTGCATCGAATAATTCTTCATCTTTAACAATGTAACCTGCAACCCCAGTAAGGCGAATGGTAGTACCTTCTGTCACTGTAGCTACTAAGCTTTGCATGCATGTTAAAGCATCATCATTACTCATGGTGCTAACTAAACTAGTAAGAGAAGTAGTCTTATCATTATCTGACTTAACTACTTCCTTACTTAAAATACCTACTAATAGACCAGCCATAATAGCGAAAACAAGTTTCCACCACATTCCTGTACTACGGAATAACCGTGCAAGGATAAATGCTACAGTTAATAGCACAATAATAATTGCTGGTGTCATAATTAGTAAATGTTTTTAGTTTAACAATTGTTTTAATTTCTCTCTCGCTTTGTTAAGGCGAGATTTTACTTGAGACTCAGAGAGCTCAAGATGTTCAGCAATCTCTTTGTAAGAAAGATTCTGAACTGTACGTAGTTCAAGTATATACCTATACTTATAGCGGAGTCTGTTTAATGCATCTGATAATTTACTATCTGTCTCATGATAGATGTAAACATCTTCTGGTGAGCTGTCGGCCGAACTGCTTACCTGTAGACAGTTATCATCATTATCTAACTCATAATCATACTTCTCTTTTTTAGTACGTCGTATATAATCAATACTACTATTTATAGCGATAGTTTTTAACCACATCTCAAATGAAATATGATTAACATAACTAGCTATCTTAAAGAAAGCTTTAGTAAACGTTACAGATACTAAATCATCTGTTACATCCTTATTATGTACAATATTATATATAGTATTGTATATAATTCTGTGATAACGATTATAAAGCTGTGTGAAGGCGTATTGTTTACCTTCTTTAGCCTGCTTGATCAGATCTAAAAGCTGTTGTCTTTCTTCATCTGTCATAATTACGGGCTTTAGTGTGCCTATAGAGCCAATCAAGACTCTATAGACTTAAAATGGCAATTCTAGTACATTTCTACAATAATATTCATACCAATCTTTGTAGAATTTATTATAAGTATCCCATATACATTCCATGAATTCTATTTTCATAGGTCTAGTAAGTACACTAGTAGGAGTATTATTAATTAATCCACATAATATTCTTATACGAACCTTTAGAGTTAAATCTTTATCTACTCCTATCTTTTGTATTATCCTATTATCAAACCAAAATATTAAATATTTTACAGTTTGAACTTTATAAGATTCATGAAATTCTAGTTCTTTTAATTCCCTTTTTTGTATTCTTAAAAAGGTATACCACTCAGGTCGCCAGTTAAATGAACTATATTTAACTCCCCAAGTGGTATATATATGGTTTGTTAAACTATAAACTACCATATTGCTGCTTTACTCTTTTAGCTATTTTCATTAGTACTACATTAATTTGTGCTAATGACCAGCCTGTAGTTTCTAATATATAAGCTTTAGTTGCGGCTACACCTCGTCCATATATTCCAATATCTTCAAGGTATTTATTAGTAAATGTCTTTAACTGTTCGTCAGTTATAGCGGGCATTTTTGTACCATGTATCGATTGACGATAAGATGGTAATGAACATATTTCTGAGTATTCATACTCTAGAAAAACAAATTTATCGGGATTTGCTAATACGCTCTGAATTTCAATAGATTCTTCAGGTAGTACTGTGAATTCCCCTTTCTGTACTAAGTCATTAACTAATAGTGCAGAAGTAATTCTCATACAAGGAACTTCTCCAATTATATTAGCAAGAAGTTCAAAGTTTTCACCTACAATTCTGTAGATACCAGGATGATTGAGTCTCATGGTTGATTAATTTCTTTTTTAAAGTTATTTACTATTCCAGATACTTCTGATAAAGTTAACTCTGGATACTTTTGCATCACTTTATTAACTGCATCAATGTCAGACTTAGCTGACCTAAGTAAGTTAATGAACTCTGTTCTTTCATGTTTAGAGTCAAACCAAGCAAAATATCTTACACGCATTGATATTCGTATTCTTTTATTTTACTACTTAATTCATTCCATTTAGTGATATCTATATCAGTAGCGTCTACTAAATGTATTATGTCACATTTAGTATTGAACACTCTTCTAATATAAGATATACCTTCTTTGTAGTGATACTTATTCTTATAAGCACGAGGTACTACATTATGAAGACGAGTTATTAGTTCGGTCTTCATTCTCATCTCTGTTGCAGCCTTCTCCCATGATTCTGGAAGATTCTGTCTAATAAAATTCATTAATCCCATTTCAAATTAATTTATTGATTAAACTTAATATTGTAGCATTGAAGGGAGTCGAACCCTTCACAGCCCATACGTCTGATCTAGCCTGATATGCTCCAGCTTTTTACGACATTAGCTTAGCCGTTGGACTCTGTTATCACGCTGCGATACCAGTATAGTCCATTACATAACTTGTATTGCCAGTTATCTGCTTATTGACCTATTCTATTTCACATTGTCGCTGTCAAATTCATTCAGCCCCATATGCGTTTCCTACATTTTACTTCGGGGAAACGCTAGCAATAGAAGTCACCTTAGACGTCATAGTGAGTGGAGCTGGAGGGGATCAAACCCTCGTCCATACGACTGATTCATAGACCTAACAGTCAATTTCTTTTTTACAGTTCGATATAATATCTACTCTATAGTAGGCTAGTAACCGACCAAAGTTACTAGCCTTATTTGGTCTTGAGAATGGTTAGTTCTCTTATACTGATCTTGATAATACACGAATAATAGTTAAAGTATAGATACTTTAAACGATTCAAAGATTCATATTATTCAGTCTAAACTTGATGTCACGACTAGAGCGTTTCTCTATTTCTAGAGGACAATCTTATTGTCGCGATCTCAGACTTATGATCAGTAGTTCACGGTAGTTCCTCATAACTGATTTAAAAATTCTGTATGAGACCTGTTAATTCAGGTCTTTGTATGCCTCAGGCCCTAGAGTTCAAAAGAACTATTTCCGACTCACATACTATAGCTATTGATTCAAAGATTCTAAGCTTGGAACCTCTTTTATTTGTTTTAATTTAGTTACCTATTAGTATTAGGAACTAAATCATCGTATCTCCATTGCCAAGAGTCTGGAAAGAGTTCATTAAGTTCATTTAAGGACTTATCGATATCCTTTCCAATCTCAATAAGATCCTTGTCGTACTGTTTCTTTAGATTGTAAGCTTCTTCCTTCCATGCGGATACAGGTTTCTTTCCACTTACAATCTCTTCTTTCAGTGCAGCAAGATCTTTTAGGTACTGTTTGATACGTTGGTTTGTTCTGTTAGAACGACGAACTTGTAGTACCGCTGAGGATACCGTATATTCGCTCTTCTGAACAACAGCTACTAAATCTTTCGTTAACTTTTCTTTGCGTCGTTCAGCAATTTTCTTTGCTGCTTCTTCTGCAATTTCTTCAGTTACCTTACTTGAATTAGCGATTACATCCTGGATGTTTTCTCCATTTACATCCTCTGTAAGGATGTTCATTTTCTTTACTTCTGCCATTTTGAATACAGTTTAATTGATTTAACAATAAATTTATTTAACACTATAATATAATCTTAATAAAAGAACAGTCGTCAAAATATCTCTTTTTAGCTTCTATTATAGCTACTGCTATAATATTTAGCCTTAATTTGATATCTTTATACTTATTCTTTTTATGAATTTTTAGTGCTACTTCTTTACTACATCTACTAAAGTATGATATAGCTTTCAATCTTTTCTCCTCGTACATAGTAGGAGAGATAATTATGTTAGTCATATAGTATGACATTTTTTTATTTTATCTCATATCTTTGATAAATTTAAGTAATAGTTAAAAAGAACTGTTCCTGTCTATTCGTACTTCTTATTCAACAGGAGACTCCCTGCCTTCTCCTGACCTACATATAATGTGGTTGACCGTTGTATAGTCCGTTGTACTTTTGATTAACAATTTCCATTAGGGTTCTAGCCTTAAACAGTTCTTTAGGTTGACTGAATCCACCATTTTACTAACAATTTAAATTAGTAATATATAGTATTAAGTAGAGACTCTGGCGGGGTCTCTACTTCTTTACTATTCTTTGGTTGTATTCTGAGTTTACACTCATGAGTACATTCACTACAATTGACATGGTTGTCAAGTGTAGGACAATCATTGTTTACTTCCATGCTTTCTTACGATTATAAGGCTCCATTTTCTTATGTTTTGGCTTCTTTTTGAATTCCTTTGGAGGTTCTTCATTATTCTTCTTTGCCATACTAGTAAAATTTAAATAGAGGATTAATATCACGTAACAACTCGGGTAATGCGGATAATCCGTACGTCTTTAGTATTTTACGATGCTCATAATACGCAGAAGTAGTGTTTACTTTAGCAATAATACTTACTGGAACACTAATAACCTCACGATTCTGTTGTACTAAGAACTTACATAGTTCTGAGTTTAACAATTCTCGTGTCTTAAGTGCAGGTGAACCAATAGACGCAATAATCTTCTTACAGAAGTCTTCTATTACTGGTATTTGTGGATTAGATGGTCTATCTACTGCTACATCAGTTGGAGTTAAACATTTAGCTATCATAGCACTCATCACATCTTCATCTGATAAGATACTTACATCTACGTTCTTAGCATCTGTATTATTTGCTATATTTGATGCTAAAGATGTTACTAGTGTATGTTCATCTTTTATTTCTCCTTTAAATGTAATAATAATTGCTTTCATACTTTACTTTTTGATAAGTTATTTACTGGGAATACTAATAGATACTTCTATTTCATACTCCTCTAATTCTTCAAATAATTTATCAGTATTTAACTTACTGATAATTTCAATAGGTGGATTAACCTCTACTCTTTTACCTGGTACTGTTCTACATAGTTTTTTAGCTCGTTCTAACGATATGCCAAGTATTTTAGTAGTAGCTAATAGATTTGCAAGATAGTGGTCGTTACTGAACTTTATTTCAGTTAATTTACGACCTTCTTTTACTTTATTGACTACCATTCTTCTTCATCTGAAATTAGATTCTCAAATTTAGTAAAGAAATTCTCTGGGTCTTTACACATAATTCTTGCATTATCTGTCTCTATGACTACAATGTCTCCAAGTTTGTTATTGCAGCTCTGAGTTATGCTGTCAATATAATTAATATTAACTACCGCAGTTTTTGTTTCTTCAGTATCTGTAAAGCATTGCTCTACAAATAAAAAATCTCCAATCTTTTTCATGTCTCTAAAAATTTAAATTGTTAATAATGACGCCTGGACACTCAGGATTTAATTAAGTTAGTGCCAACCTAGTTTATAGCATTTGTTATAAGACAAAGATAAACGACTACAATCGTTACTTACTATGACTCTCACTATAGTTTTAACTCATAAGCAGAAGTAGCTGTCAAACTAAATCTTATTGGAGTACATGATTTTAACGTCCGCACGATCATAGCAATCAGTTTCGGCGTAATAGTCATTGCTGATACTATACTATTACTGCTTAGCTACTTACGCCCCACATGTTTGTCATTTTCTGAGGACGTATACTCTATCTTCACAGACTGAGTATACTAGACTCTAATATTCATTTAAAACAGAAAGAAGGTTTGGTTTTAATTCTGAATAGAGTCATTTACAACCGTTGATATAACATGAGTTTGTATAGAGTCATCAAGATATTTTTGAGCTCTCGCTCCAGATAACACTGTGTTGTACGTTGATATGTTTGATTCATATATGTAAATCATGTCTTTTATAGACAGCGATGTACCATGCTGCATCAAAATATCAATTAATACTACCTTTGGCATAGCTAAAAATACACTATCAACTCTTCTATCTTCTCTCATTTGCTCTCTCATGTCGAGAATATCCTGTATTGTTGTTACAGGTTCCTCAATGATAACTTGAGGATCTTCTTGTACTTCTTCTTGGTTCACACCATTTAAGAAATTAGCAACGTTTTTACGCTCTGCGTAAATCACTGCTCCAATCATGCCTATTAAAGCAAGGATTGTTACTACTACCCAAACAGTTCTCCTTGGCGGTTCAGGTCTCGCCATCATTTCATTTTCCATTTTGATAATGTTTTAAAATTAGTAATTAATCTCTCCAAAACCAATCTTGGAGTAGTTCTTTAAAGTTTTCTATTATGTAATTTCCATCCTCTCTTTCTTTTATCTTCAGAGAAGTCCCGACATAAGCAGAGGAATAGCCCAACTCACTGCGAGAATACAAATAGAACAAACCCGCAGATTTATTATATCTATCTTTTCTGCATAACCAAGAATAGATGTAATAATAATCGAACTTAGGTATCCAAGGTTTATTATCATTACTAATGAAATTCAGAGCAGCTATAATTGTACTAAGCTGTTCGTACAGATTTAAATGCTTGTCTTTATAAGTTCTAGGTTTTCTACCTATTACTCTACAAGCGTCTTTGTAAGATTTAATTTCTTCTCTTTTCATACCTTTATTGATTAAAATGTTATTTAATAGTATCACCTACAAAGTATACATGATGATATAA
>OBYQ01000142.1_pt1 | contig 100397 bp, 61 predicted proteins | sample 1538221 | NCBI WGS metagenome assembly OBYQ01 (sample SAMEA2580200, study PRJEB22360) | human gut metagenome | biome: human gut; feature: human-associated habitat; material: faeces | place: Denmark | collected 2008/2010
ATAACTTCTATTACGACATATTGTCACCAGATGCAACTATCAACTATACTTTGACAGAAGATGTCGTAGAAGGAGGCACCATTACCGGGCAAAAGGAATACACCATAACTTCCAAAGCCACATACAACAATCCCGTCATCTTCAGTAATGTCAAGGAAGATATAGAAGGACATAGAATCGGTTACCTCGTTTATTCTGGGTTCGAGGCAGGCTTTGACCAAGAATTATTCAATGTTTTCAAAGATTTTAAAAACAAGAACGTCACAGATTTGATTCTGGACTTGCGGTACAATGGTGGTGGGCATACCATGTCGGCTAATCTGATAGCAACTTGTATTGCCGGTACTGCCTCTCAAGGTAAAGTATTCAGCAGTTTACGATACAATGATGAAAGAATGGCAAAACTCAATAACAAACGGGAAGATGAATTATTTGCATACTCCAGTTATCCCAACTTGGGTACTTCCTTATCAGCCGGAAGCCTCAACCTTCCCCGCGTCTACTGCCTTGTCGGAAATGGAACGGCCTCTGCCAGTGAACTCGTCATTAATTCCTTAGAAGGAATAGATTTGGACGTAATACTTATAGGTGAAAAGACCACTGGTAAGAACGTAGGTATGGAATATGAGGAGTACACTGTCCGGAATAACACATATCGTGTTGTTCCTATCACCTTCCAAAGCTATAACGCCAAAGGATTCGGGGAGTATGAAAAAGGATTTGAACCCGATATATTGATGGATGAAACCAATCCTTATAACGAACAAGGTGTATTCTATATTCATAAAGATTATGGAAACAATGAAGAACCTCTGTATGCCAAGGCCATTGAACTGATTACCGGTACAAATCCAGCCCCCCAAACGCGCAGTGCAGTGGTCAATACATTGGATGGTAAAACTTATAAGTTGCCCGCTATCTTCCGTCCTGGACACGACGGTATGCTGATGCCTGCCAGACACGCAGAATAATGAGTGCACACAATATTCTTGGAAAAGCCGGTGAAGACGCCGCTGCCAAATACTTGGAACAGAACGGTTACACCATACGTGACCGTAACTGGCGGAAGAATCACCTTGAGCTGGATATTGTAGCCGACAAAGATAAGGAACTGATTATTGTGGAAGTGAAAACCCGTAGCAATACGGATTACATTGAGCCGCAGGATGCCGTGAACTGGCAGAAAATACGACGTATTGTCGTAGCGGCCGATGCCTATATCAAGCACTTCTGCTTGGATGCACCCGTCCGCTTCGACATCATAACGGCTGTAGGCGAACCGGGTGCATTCAGGATAGAGCATCTCAAAGAAGCCTTCTATCCGCCGATGTTCTGAGAGTTGAAAATTGACAAGCAAGAGTTATTTCAATCGTAAATTGTAAACCGTAAAACCGTAAATACCATCATGGACATCGAAACCGCCCGCGAATATTGCCTCAGCAAAAAAGCCGTCACGGAATGCTTTCCGTTTGACGAATACTCGCTCGTGATGAAAGTCATGAATAAAATGTTTGCACTTATCGACCTGGAAAGCGCCAACAAGATTTGTCTGAAATGCGACCCCGAATATGCACTCGAACTGCGGGAGCACTATGTTGCCATCGAAGGTGCCTATCACTTCAACAAAAAGTACTGGAACCAGGTGTTCCTTGACGGTGACGTCGACGACAAACTGTTGAAGCAACTGATAGACCACTCCGTGGAAGAAGTATTGAAGAAGTTCACCAAAAAAATGCGTACCGAATATGAAGCCCTGCCCTGACACATTCCCGTTCCCGCTGGTGGCATTGGACGAGACGGCATCGACCAACCAATACCTCAGCCAGCTTTGCAACCAGTTGCAAGAATCCGTTGCCGAACTAACAACCGTGACTGCCGAGTTCCAAACTGCCGGTAAAGGCCAGCGCGGCAATACCTGGGAAGCTGAAGAAGGCAAGAACCTGCTTTTCAGCTTTGTACTCTACCCTTCTTTTCTGGAAGCCCGCCGGCAGTTCATCCTTTCACAAATCGTTTCCCTCGCCATTAAGGAAGAGCTGAGCAGATGGTCTGATGAAATCACCATCAAATGGCCGAACGACATTTATTGGAAAGACAAGAAAATCTGCGGCATACTGATAGAGAACGACCTTTCCGGACATCATATCAGGCGCAGCATTGCCGGAATCGGTATCAACATCAACCAGGAAGTCTTCAACAGTGATGCTCCCAACCCCGTCTCACTGAAACAAATCACCGGAAAGGAGCACGACCGTTATGAAATCCTTGCCCATATCCTAAGACGTGTACAAATCTACTACAACAGCCTCCAAATGGAGGACTTCGCCGTCTACTCCGACGAGATATCCACACGGTATGCCCGCTCCCTTTTCCGTCGCCGGGGATTGCACCCTTATGAAGATGCCAACGGCAAGTTCCTTGCCCGGTTGCTGCGTGTAGAGCAAGACGGACGGTTCGTGCTGGAGGATGAAGGAGGAAGTGAACGGGAATATCTGTTCAAGGAAGTGCAATACATTCTGTAAGAAATGCACAACCCGTGCCATCGCATTGGCAAAGTTGTGCCACCATACTGGCACAGCCTTGCCATCGTACTGGCACGACTGTGCCAATACGATGGCACAAACATAAGTCCATAGTAGTGTACTACTGCCCTACTTCAAACTTTACTTCAGTTCCTTTCAGAAGGGGGGAAGCAAACTTTACTTTAACCGGTCCCTCTCCTCCGGTAGTCTGTATATAGGCCAGCAAACGCCCGTGGTATACGCGGTGACGGTTATCGGTATAATCACTCATGTCACTGTTGTCAGAGCCTTCGAGCCCAAGCAGACGCGCCGCTCCTTCAACTGTACACGTAATTTCATTGTCGCCAAGTTTCACAACAGTACCTTCTTCGTCAACCACCTCTACGGTTATGTGCGCAGTGGCGCGGTCGCCGGACAAAATAGTGCGATCCGCCGTGGCACGGATGGCATAAGGACGTCCGGATGTCCGGATGGAATAGCTCGACAAGGCATTTCCTTCCTTATCGCAGCCCTCAGCACGAAGCTCACCAGCCCGGAAAGGAATATCCCAGTAGATGATGCCGGTCTTTTCATCATAAGGTTTCATCTCGCCTACCACCCTGCCGTTGAGCAGCAAACGCGCCTGCGGAGCATTGGTATAACACACCACACGTATGTTCTGCCCCTCGTCATAGTTCCAGATGTCCCATGCATCAGGCGAAAGGAATACATGCTCGGGATGCTTGGGATGGACATATACCGGATATGTTCCTGCATACGTGACCGGATTCTCGCACCACAACGAAGCCCGGAAATGTCCGCGTGGCTTGGGGAAACTTCCGAAATCGAGCAAACCCGTGTACAAACCGCGGGACGGCCATCTGCCCGATTCACCCAGATAATCCGTACCGGTCCAGATGAACTGCCCGAAGATGAAATCCTTGTCGCGGACGGCATACCAGGCATCAAGCCCCGAACCCGTCTCGCTTCCATAGATAATGCGGTCCGGATAAGTGGCATGGTCTTGGTCGTAGCGGTTTTCCGTATAGTTATACCCCACCACATCCACAGCATCGGGATACTCCGTCTCGTTCGACATCACGACACCCGCCAAAGCTCCGGTCACGGGACGGGAAGTGTCCACGGCACGTACACAGGCAGCCAGACGCTTTGCTATGGTTCCGATGCGCATGGCATCGGGAGCATCCGGCTTATAGCCCCCGAACATAGGCTGGTTGATTTTAGCTCCATCAAGAACGGGATGCGAATAAGGGTCGTTCGGATAATCCACTTCATTGCCGATACTCCACAAGAAAATACAGGTATGATTGCGGTCACGACGTACCATATCGGTTACGTCCCGTTCTATCCACTCCTCGAAGAAGTCGAAAGTACCGTCATAACTCGGAGTACCCACATTCCAGCCTTGTACCCATTTGCGTTTCGGAAACTCCCATTCGTCAGAGACTTCATCCATTACAAGAAATCCCAGGCGGTCACACAGTTCATAAAGAACGGGGGCTTGTGGGTTATGGCTCATGCGGATGGCATTTACGCCAATCCCTTTCAAGTTATTCAGGCGGCGTTCCCATACCTCCGGCGGCACTACTGCACCCAGCACTCCTGCATCATGATGTAGGCATACACCTTTTACCTTCATCCAGTTGCCGTTGAGGGCAAAACCTTTGTTGGCATCAAATTCCAGCGTACGCAGTCCCACTTTGGTCTCACTGCCGTCAATGCGTTTGCCATTGGCAAGCAATTCGGTTTTCAATGTATACAGATACGGATTATCCAGATTCCAACGATGGGGTTTGGACACTTTCAAGTCAAGACTTTGCTTGGCAATGCCCTCTTTTCCATCGGCAACACGCACACGGCGTTGTGCCACCTGCTTTCCGGCAGTATCGTACAGTGAAGCCTTCAGTTCCAGTTTGTCGGAAGTTGCCTTGTGCTTCTCCACCTCTACATCGACCGCAACGACGGCTTGCTTGTCTGTCAGCGAAGCGGCATGCCAGCCCACACCCCATTGCGCAATATGTGTATCGGGAGCAGCCACCAGCCATACATCGCGATAGATGCCCGACCCCGTATACCAACGTGAATCGGCATAACGGCTATGGTCTACACGGACAGCCAGCACATTGTCGCCTTCCTTCAGGTAAGGGGTCATGTCGTAAAGAAACGATACATAGCCGTTGGGGCGCCTGCCAAGCAGATGCCCGTTCAGGTAAACCTCGCTCCGGTTATATACCCCTTCGAAATAGATATAATGACGTGTTGCGTTGTCTTCAACCCTGAAGTGTTTGCGATACCAGCCTATCCCACCCGGCAGGTACCCGGTGCAACTGGCCAGTGTGGGCGACAATTGCCCCTCTATGGACCAATCGTGTGGCAAAGAAAGCTTCCGCCATTCGCTGTCGTCATAGTCAGTCCGGACAATAGCCGAGTCGTCCGTCAGCCGGAACAGCCATCCGTCATTGAATTTTGCGGCATCGCCAAATACCACCTGCGCCTTTATCGGAGCAACGACCAGCATTGCCAGCAAAAAGATAAGAGCAGTCCTGTTATTCTTAAAATACATTTTCATATAGATTTTCTTTGAAGTTAAACTAATTCCTTACTTCAGGCTATACACCACGGTTGTCACACTCTTGGCTTCCAGAATCACCTGCTTGCCTGCCGCCACCGTTCCTTCCACCAGATTCTTGCTACCGGTAGTTGTATAAGTAGCTATTGACTTCGCTTCATTGCTCCATCCCACATGCGTTTCACCTAAGCGAACCGCCTTATCAGACATGTTTGTATAGACGGCCACTACCTTATCCCCCTCGGGAGAAAGCCAGGCGGAACCGAAAAAAGTACGCGATTCGTTCAAGTCGAGGGCAATACGGCGGTATCCCGGACGGATAAAGCGGCTGTAATTGCCCAGTACCCAAAGAGTGGCAGTAGCCTGATAGCTTCCCTCCTGCTCTATATCACCATACTCGCCACCGGCAGGTACCAGCGAAATCAAGAGAAAACGGTTCTTATGCCCCCAACGGGAAACATCCATCGATGTCCAGTAACTCCAGGAAGACACTCCAGCCACAGTGAGGTCATTGTGGATGACCTTCGACATGTAGAAAGCGATATCCATCTCAGAAGCCTGCTCGTAGCCCACGAATTCGGAACTGCTGTAATTATCGCCCAGCATACTCCATTCACTCTGCCAAACATCCAGATTATACTGACCGGCAGCCTGGGCCACTTGCTTGCGCACGTTGCGCATACCGTCCCATGTGCCGTCAGTCCAATAGCTGTGTCCGCAAATGAGATTCTTCACGTGTGCCAAGTCACCCACGTAGGCGGAAGAGCCGGGTGTAAAGAAAGCTGAGAATACATTACTGCGGTTGGCATCGCCTTTCACTTTATACAGATACTCCCAATCACCGGATTCGCCCAAGAGAATGTCTGTGGAAAGCCCCCGGTCATCCAACGACATATCCAACTCGCGTGCCAGTGCAGCCACTTCGTCATTGGTCCAGCCACTGCCCTCCTGTCCGCTGTCCCAGTTGTACTGCGGCTCGTTGACGGGCGAGATATGGCTTATGTGATAGCCTTCAGCGGTATAACGGGCCGCTACATCGGCCATATATCCTGCAAAGTCACCATAATGTTCCGGTTTCAGATTAGAAAGTCCCCCTCTGGCGGAAAATCCTTTTCCATTATAGGTGTACTGCACAGGAGGTGTATTGCTGAAAAGAACGAAATTGTTACATCCCAGCTCCTTGGCACGGTCCATGAAGTAACGTTGTCCCTCGCAACGGGTCCAGTCGTACGTCAAGTCATCCGTAAGATAGGATTCCGCACGACGGGATTTATCCTCGATGCCGCTGGCTTCACCTTGCGCGGCACTGCCGCCACCAAGATTCACCCGCCATTGGGAAAGGCCGATTCCTTTCGGCTTGCCGCCCACAATCTCTGAAGAAAAAAGCAGTTCCGTAATCCCCGCACGGTGCGAAGTCCATGACTTGCCCACAAAGGCAGGCGACCAACAGTCCGAAGCGCCAAAGCCGGCTATTGTCTGGAAAGTCTGTCCGGCATCGATGCTCACCAGTTTCTCTACGCTGTTTGTAATGTCCGGACCCTCAGGAGTGTCTGGAGTATCCGGCGTAACGGGAGAATCGTCGCTGCAAGCCATTGCAGCAAGCAGTGCCGGAAGAATAAAAATGTGTCTCAAATTCATGATATTATTTTGGATTAAAAAACTGCCGCGGATAATCCATTGCAAACTATCCGCGACAGAATATAAAGACCTATTGAATAATCAGTTCCTGCAACAATCTGTTTTCATCAGAATGTGTTTAATTCCAACCCGGGTTCTGGGTAATGGAACCGTTGGACATCGTGATTTCGTACAAAGGAATGGGGAACACCATGTCGCGGTTTTCATTGAAAGTGATGCCTTTGTCACTTGCTTCACCTTGATTTTCCCACTCAAGAGCGTCACGGGTAGCCTCTTCAGTGTTCCACCTCACAAAGGAACCGTTCGGTCCCAGGATATTGCTAATCATCTTTTTACCATTTGTATCAGTCCAGCGGCGGATATCATACAGACGGTTCTGCTCGAAAGCCAATTCCAAACGGCGCTCCAGGCGAATGGCACTTTGCAATGCCTTTCCACTTGCCGTAACGTCATCCAACTTGGCCCGTCTGCGCACCTGATTGAGAGCATCGCGGGCAGAAGCGTCATCACCCAGTTCATTGCAAGCCTCAGCATACATTAAAAGGACATCGGCATAACGCAGAATGCGGTGATTCAAAGGACTCTTGTCCGTGGCGTAAGCCGTTGCATCGCCTTGAGCACGATATTTCATCGGCAGGAAATACTTGCGGATGATACGCGCAGACTTATGGTCAGCGGGATTGATAATATAGCAATTGGGGTCCCAACCATATTTATCAAGATATTCCTGATACTTATTCAACGCTTTGCTTGCGTCAATGAAATCCTCGAATTGGTCTTCGCCGGCAATTTCCGTACAGCCCGACTTGATTATTGTCCATTTCAAACGTTCCGTATCACCGGCCTCAATATAAGCTTGCTCCAAATTTGCCGTAGGCTGACACCAGCTCCAACCATCACCAGGACCATTACGGGCACCGGTTACCGTAGCAAGCGCCCCTCCTAAGCCCAAAGTGGGATGATATTCATACTGGATTTCCAGAAGGCTCTCCGCACTGTTGTCATAGTCGACATTCCATACCTGCCCGAAATCGGGAAGCAATTGGTATTCGCCTTCATCTATCACAGTCTTCAACACATCATGGGCAGCCTGCCATTTCTCCTGATAGAGGTACACTTTACCCAATAATCCTAAAGCGGCGCCACGGGTAGCATGCCCTACTTGCGCAGTACTGCGTTGCGGCAGTATTTCGGCAGCTGCCATCAGGTCATCCTCTATGAATTTGTACACGGCTTCTGCCGTAGCACGTTCTGTTCCCTCCACTTCTTCCGGCATTTGGAAACTGGTCATCAAGGGCACCCCGCCAAAATTTCTCACCAGTTCGAAGTAATAGTAGCCACGCAGGAAACGGGCTTCTGCCACCAGACGGTCTCTGGTTTCTGTCTCTTGGGTTTCGAGAGCCGCAATGCGATCTATGGCTATGTTACAACGTAAAATACCTTTGTAACGGTACTGCCAAAAATTGGAGATAGGGCCATTGCTGGCACCGTTTCCCTGATAATGCGCCAATGAGATATAATCACTCTGAGACTGAGAGGTATTCCCCATCCAGGCATCATCTCCACACATTTCGGAAAGTAACCACACGGTGTTGATTTGCCACCATCCTCCATATGTCATGGCCTGATAACAGCTCGTGACTGCGGATTCACACTCTTCTATGGACTTATAATAAGTGTCCACGTTCAATTGCCCGCGTACGTCTTCCGTCAGGAAGTCCTCGCAAGAGGTAAACACCAGCGAAGCAATCAGAACTACTATTGTAAATATTCGTTTCATGGATAATCAAGAATTAAAATTTGAAGTCAATGCCAAACAAGAATGTTCTCGGATTAGGATAAGCCACGTTGTCAATACCGGTATTGATGGCACTGCCAGAGCTGTCGGTAGTACCGTCAACCATCGGGCGTTCGGGGTCCATTCCCGAATAACCGGTAATGGTAAACGGATTCTGTGCAGAGAAGGAAAGACGCAAGTCAGCACCTCCAACCCATTTCTTAGGAAGCGTATAGCCTATCTGCAACAGCTTGCAACGCAAGTAGGAACCATCTTCCACATAGAAACTGGAAACGCGGCTATAGTTCAGGTTCAAGTCATTGCTCGACAAACGGGGAATATCATTGCCGGTACCCTCGCCATGCCATGCTTTCTCCAGTGTACCTGCCCAGACATTCTGTCCACCTGAACCGGAGTAGCGTCCTTTGGTGACATTGTAAATATCATTACCGAACGTACCATAGAAATTGGCTGCAAAATCAATGTTCTTATAACGCATACCAATATTCAGACCCATCATTAAATCAGGATAAGGATTACCGATATAATCTTTGTCATTGGCATCGAGCACTCCGTTATGGTCCCGGTCCTTGAAGCGGATGTCTCCCGGTTTTGCATTGGGCTGAATCAGTGTTCCGTGTTCGTCAGTGTGCGCATACACCTCTTCCCAATTCTGGAACAAGCCATCGGCCACGTAACCGTAGAAACGGGAGATAAAACCACCATCTTCGTTACGGATAATCTGGTCGCTATTGAATCCACCGACATTGATAGGACCGTCGCCCGAGAACTTGATGGCCTTGTTGCGCACGGCAGAAAGGTTCAGACCAAGATCGTAAGAGAAATCCTTGCCGATTTCATCGCGCCAGGTAAGTCCCACTTCCCAACCGCGGGCCTGCATACTACCGATGTTCATCCAAATCTGGCTGTTCCAGTTATCATATCCCAAAGAGAGGATGTTCTGTTTCTGGTAGAGCATGTCAATGGACTTTTTCTGGAAATATTCGAATGTTACACCCAAACGTGAATCAAGGAATGACATATCCACGCCTACGTTCCAATCTTCCACAGTCTCCCACTTCAACTGGTTGTTACCTACTGTAGACACGAAGTAACCATTTGCCAACGTATTGCCATAATAGTATTGGGTTTCGCTCAACAAAGTAAGGGTAGCATTATTGTTGATATTCTGATTACCTACACGGCCCCAGCCTCCACGAAGCTTCAGGTCACTGAAGATGTCCTGGTCCTGCATAAATGCCTCACTGATGACACGCCAGGAAGCGGAAACAGACGGGAAGAGGGCATACTTGCTGCCCTTCGGGAAACGGGAGGAACCGTCGGCACGGAGAGATGCCGAAATGTAGTAACGGTTATCGTAGTTGTACATGACACGGCCCAGGAAAGAAACCAGTGTATTGTAAGTGGTTTCACCGTTGGCCTCATCCGTACCCTGCTGTCCGGCATTCACTTCCTGCATCTGGTCCAGATTATTGGGAACATTATCACGCCGTGCCTGAGTATTGTACCATGCAAAACGTTCGGCAGTAAAGCCAGCCATTACATTCAAGTTGTGCTTTTCAGCGAAAGTGTCCATGTAAGTGGCTGTATTCGTCCAGTTCCAGTCAAACCACTCCTGATTGCGGCGGGTGATTTCGTTCAAGTCTTGTTTCTCCAACGGATCCATATTGAACTTCGGAACGAATGAATCAGAACGGCGATAGTGTGCATTGGCACCGAACTGGGTGCGCAACGTCAGCTTTTCTATCGGGGTTACCTGCAGATAGGTATTCAGAATGGCACCCAACTCGCGAGAATGAGCATTGCTACGGGCAATTGAACCGGCGGGATTCCACTCCTGGTTGTTGTAAGAGCGTTGATAGTTGTTGTACTCATTATCCTCCCATTGGTCCTGCGGACGGAATACCGGAGTTGTCGGGTCCATAGCCATGGCTGCCGAGAACTGGTTTGGGGTATCATCCCATGATTCGACACGTGGAGCAATATCAACTCCCAATTTTACATACTTATTAAATGTATATTCAGTATTCAGACGGATATTTATCTTATCCCAATAACCTACATCAAACTGTGAGTTGTTACGATAATAGCCCACGCTAAAGTTATAAACAAACTGTTCTGAGCCACCGGCAACACTAAGTGAATGGTTCTGCACCAAAGCTGTTTTATTGACTACAGTATCCCACCAGTCTGTACCACCGGGATTGGTCGTAGCACCCGTATCGTTCCAGATAGAAGAAAGGCCATCATTCGTATAACGGGTATTGAACACTTCTTTATATTCAGCCGCACCGGCAATATTAGGTTTGGCCACGGTCTGGAAACCAACAGAAGAATTCCAATTGATGCGGGCTTTACCAGTTTTACCTTTCTTTGTAGTAATCAGGATGACACCGTTTGATGCACGTGTACCATAGATAGCGGCAGCCGAAGCATCTTTCAATACTTCCATGGAAGCAATATCGTTACTATTCAGAAAGTTGATATTGTCACCTACCGGCATACCATCCACTACATACAACGGATTCGTACCGTTTACGGTAGTTACACCACGAATCAGCACCTTCGGAGTAGCTCCAGGGCCACCACCACTGGTGACTTGTACACCATTTACCTTACCCTGCAAAGCATCCATAGCATTACCGGTCACGGTTTCAGTGATTTCATCGCCTTTTACTGTAGCAATAGAACTGGTCAAATCGCTCTTTTTCACAGCACCATAACCGATAACCACCACTTCATCCAGTAATTCCGCAGCCTCCTTCAGTACCACGTTAATCGTAGTACGTCCACCTACAGCTATTTCCTGAGACTCAAAACCAATAGAAGAGAATACCAACACTGCATTCTTGTCTACATTGGGTAATGTATAATCACCGTCGATACCGGTAATTGTACCCGTACCGGTACCTTTCACTTGAACTGTAGTTCCAATCAACGGCTGCTGGTCGGTGGCCGAAGTCACCACACCCTTAACCGTTATCTGCTGCGCATAACCGCAAAGGCTTATCAGCGCAAGACATAATAATAGAATTTGCTTTTTCATATCTTAAATCTAATGTTACTTTTTAATTAGCAGGAACAATCTTGCCGCGACCCAAATGCGCGTCAAACTCAAAGCGGTAGTTGCCGGTCACCGTAACCGTAGGCTTCATCCAGTTGTCACCTACCATCGAGCCGTCTTCCCAACGCTGATTGGTGCCTTCCCAATTAGGATTCACATCCCCTTTCTTACTGAAGTAACCAAACTTCTCTACATTCTGAGAGTCGTCACACCGCCATTCCACATGATCCCACCATCCGTCGGGATGATAATTGGATATGATGAAGTTCATTTCTTCACCGGCTTCCAGCGTCCAAGTTCCATTTTCCGGATAATAGAAAAGATGAGGATTATTTTTATCCTGGGCAAACAACTGATTTCCCGCATCCTGAGGAGAACCTCCCCAACCGATATAGAAATCAATGAACGATTCCCCATTCTCCCAACGGTCAAAACAAGGCTTTCCATATTCATATTTCATCGGATTTGTAGCCTCTGTCACCGAGTACGTGCGCATACTATAAGTAGACTCTTTCACATTGATGTCTATTTCATAATAAACACCAGCCTCATCCAAGACAATAGGTTTAGCCGTTTCCGGGTCATCCGTCAATTTTGTATTATCCTCCGGATCAAGGCCAAAACAGATAGGAGTAAAGTCTGTCTTTTGCGGTAAGAAGAAAATTTCCGTACCGGCAGCTTTATTATAATAACGTGCACGATATTGGTACTCGCCCGTATGGTTAATCACCATCGGTACACCGAAAATATCACTGTTCAATTCCTCTACGGTTGCCACATCGGCCAGATACATTTTGGGGAAGTCAGGCATTTCAGATACACTGATGGTACTATTGGTCACTGTCTGATTGCCTCTGGCATCCACAGCCGTCAAAGTCACATCGTAACTTTTCACCTCATTAGGCAGAATAATCTTCTCCGTAAAGCTCAAAGTAGATTGCCCGCCAGCCTCTATACGGCGGCTTTCAAAACCTTCTACCCCAGGAATCTCAATGAGTACATAATCCAGTATGCGGTCATCTTTCACCGTGAAATTCAGGTTGAACTTTGTTTCATCCTTTATCAGTACGGTAACCTCCTTACCAGGGGCAATTGTAAATGTAGGATTCTCAAAGTCCCCATCCATCGTTATCAACACATCCTGCGACACTTCACGCCCGCCCGCATCTGTTACGGTCACTTTCACGGTGAAGCGTTCACCGATTTCATCACGCTTGAGGTCATAAGAATAGCTCAACTCATACTCCGTTTGGGGAGCTCCATAGATTTCGACCAAATCAATCGTCTTGTTCAGATAAAGATCGGCACATTGCAGATTGACGGATACAATTCCATCCTGGTCAGCCAACGAACCCTCAATGGTAAAACGATGGCCGGCACCGGATTCAATATGATCCGTCACCAATGTCATTGTCGGAATCTGCCCGTCTACATCAGAGTATCCGTCATCGTCACTACATCCAGTAGTCCATAAAGCCAGCGATAACAACGCCCAGAAAGTGGCGTTAAAGAAATGCTTCTTCATAAATATTATTATTAAAGTTAAACAAAAAAGTACATTTTGTTCCGATTTATAATAATCGGCAATGCAAACATATGCCAATTTTCGATTCAACAGCTGTATAAATCTTGCAGAGAAGGCATATAAATCTGTCAATGCACGATTTGTGCACATCATCTAAAGATTTTATTTGTACTTTTGACTCATGCAATGAAAAACGACCCGTTATGAAGAAGATTCTACTTTCCATTTTCCTATGCCTGCCATTCCTGCTATCCGCGCAGCCATATACCATAAAACATCTGAGTATCCGTGAAGGGCTGTCCAACAACCATGTGGTAAGCATAGCCCAAGACAAACGGGGCTCTCTATGGTTTGCCACAGAAGAGGGTTTAAATAAATTCGACGGAATACGCTTCCTTACCTATTATAAAGAAGAAACAACCGGCAAGCAAAGCATCACCGGCAACGAACTGAACTGTCTGCTGGACGATCCCGTCGACTCCATCTTATGGATAGGAACCCAGCGTGCCGGAATCAATGCATACAATTATGCCAACGATTCATTCATCACTTACAGACACAACGAAAACAACCCTAAAAGCCTGGTTACGGACGACATTACCAAAATCATTGCCGCCTCCGACGGTAACCTATGGATTTGCACCTATTGGAAAGGCGTGGACTATTTTGACAAGCAAACCGGGCAATTCACCCATTACAATACCGAAACCGTACCGGGTTTTGCAAGCAACCATATCTGGTCTGCCATAGACGGTGGTAACGGACTACTCTATATCGGGCATGTGGACCGGGGATTCAGTATACTTTCCATAAAAGACAAGACAGTCAAGAACTTCACACACGAGCCGCAAAACCCCAACAGCCTGCCCGGCAACGAAGTGACATGTGTCTACAAAGACAAAAGCGGAAACATATGGATAGGAACCGATAGAGGAGTGGTACTGTTTAACCCGGAAGCGGAAAGTTTCATCCCCTTCGACGACAAAACCAACTGCATATCGCACCGTGTATATGATATACACCAACTGGATGACAACAGACTTTGGATAGCCATGGAATTCGGCGGCATTGCCGTAGTGGATTTGTCCCAACAGCTTTTCCGTTCGTCGGACCAGATTCATGCGCTTTCTATCCGGGAGGGAGACGATGAATACGGCTTGTCCAACTCCAGTATCCGTTGCCTGCTCCAAGATTCCTTCGGTAATGTATGGGCAGGTTCCTGGGGAGGCGGCATCAACTTCATAAAACGCGAGCCGTCACTCTTCAGCACTTATAAATATTCTCCTTTTCCATCCACCAACAACAGCCTGAACAGTAAAATAGCCTCCGGTGTCTGTATGGACAAAGCCGGTAACCTCTGGATAGGAACCGATGGAGGAGGAATCAACGTATTCAACAAGGGAAGACGAATAGCCATATACAATGCTGACAACAAGAAATTCAGAAGCAATACGGTGCAGGCAGCCTTGTGCGACTCGAAGGGAGGATTATGGTTCGGACTTTTTTATGGAGGAATAGCCTACTACAACCCCAAGAGCCAAAGCTTCCGGCAGATTTTCTCCGAAGACAAGTCACGCACTGACGTACGTTCCTTTCATGAAGACAAGCAGGGAAACATTTGGGTCGGAACCAGCGAAGGCGTCTATCTTATAGATTGTGACAGCAAGACAATCAAGGCACACTACAATCTGGAGAACAATCTGGCCCGCTGTGTGCTGAAGGATTCCGAAGACCAAGTATGGGTAGGATTCTTCGGAGGAGGCCTGGGCCTCTATGACCCTCAACTCCAAAGCATCCAGCTCTTCAACGTCCTGGCCAAATTCCCCTCCAATACCATCAATGCTCTCTACGAAGACAGCAGAAAGCGGTTGTGGGTGGCCACGGGTGAAGGTTTGGTATGCTTCCCCTCCCTGACAGACAGAAACTACAAAGTATACCAACGTGAAAGCGGACTGGCTAACACCCACATACAAGCCATCGGTGAGGACAAGGCAGGAAATATTTGGGTGAGCACCAACAAAGGTATCAGCTGTCTTGTGGACAGTAAAGACATTTTCTATAACTACGACTATCACGACAACCTCCCCATGGGAAGCTTCAGTCGGGGCAGTGTAGCCTACGGACAAGACGGTAACTTTTACTTCGGCTCTATAAACGGTCTGTGCTACTTCAACCCGGAAGTTGTATTGCAGGAACGCAAATCACCACCCGCATTCATCACCAACATTGAAATTACCGACCCGCTGAACAAACCGGAAAACGGACAGAGCACCATTGCCTTAAACGGACAGAAGAACGTGCAACTGAAATATACACAGAATAGTTTCAGTATCCGGTTCAACATCCAGAACTATGCCCTGGTCAACCAAGTGGAATATGCCTATATGCTGAAAGGACTCGAGAACTCCTGGTATACGCTTACAGACCCCAATAATGTCACCTTTCGTAATCTTCCTCCCGGGAAATACCAGTTCCAAGTGAAAACGCGCATGCGCAACCAAGCATGGTCGGACGCAACCACCTCATTGAACATCCGCATCGCCCCACCCCTTTGGCTTACTTGGTGGGCAAAGTCATTCTATATCCTGCTGTCCCTTATCATCCTTTTCTCTATACTCTATGCCTACAAGAAAAGACTGGATGCTGAAGCACTGTACCAACTGGAGAAGCAGAGCCACGAACACGAGCAGGAACTGAACAACGAACGCCTGCGCTTCTACACCAACATCACCCATGAACTGCGCACCCCGCTTACGCTGATACTGGGTCCGCTGGAAGACATACAGAAAAGTGATACACTATCCACCAAAGACGCACAGAAGATATCCGTCATTCACCAAAGTGCCATCCGGCTACTGAACCTCATCAACCAGATATTGGAGTTCAGAAAGACCGAGACCCAGAACAAGAAACTCTGCGTGAGCCGGGACAACCTCGTACCCCTTATCCGCGAGATAGGCCTGAAGTACAAGGAACTGAACCGGAAGCCAGCCGTCGATATCCGGCTGGTGGTGGAGAAAGAGCATATGCCTATATACTTCGACAAGGAAATTATCCAGACCATCCTGGACAATCTGATATCCAATGCCCTAAAGTACACGGAAAAGGGTAGCATCAGCATCGGTATCCGACAGGTGGAACGTGCCGAAGTGAACTATACGGAAATCCGGGTCAGCGACACGGGATACGGTATCAAGCCGGAGGCACTACCCCACATATTCGACCGTTATTACCAGGAAGGCGGCAAACACCAGGCTTCGGGTACCGGTATCGGACTTTCTCTGGTGAAAAACCTCGTAGCCCTACACGAAGGGGAAATCCGCGTAGAGAGTGCTCCCAATCAAGGTAGTACCTTCTACGTCAGCCTGCTTACCGACAACAGTTACCCGCAGGCACTGCATGCCGATTCGCAGGAAAAGGAAAGCAACGTCCAGCATATAGAAGAGGCACAAGTAAATCAAGTTTCATCCAGCGACAAACCCATATTGCTGGTAGTGGAAGACAATCCGGACATCTGCGACTATATAGCCGAATCCTTCTCCGACCACTTTGAAGTAAAGACTGCCGCCAACGGAAAGCTGGGCAAGGAAAGCGCCCTGAAAGAAATACCTGACATCATCGTCAGTGACATTATGATGCCGGTAATGGACGGAAACGAGATGTGCCGTGAGCTGAAAAAAGACGTGCGCACCAGCCACATACCCATTATACTGCTGACAGCCAAAGACTCGCTGCGCGACAAAGAGGAAGGCTACCAGGTAGGTGCCGACTCCTACCTCACCAAACCGTTCAGCGCCAGCCTGCTGCATAGCCGTATAGAAAACCTGCTCCAGTCGCGGCGCAACCTGGCAAACCATTTCAGCGCCAATGCCGCCATAAGCAATAAAGCGGCTGTCATTACAGAATCGCTCAACAAGCTGGACAACGAGTTTATCCACAAGATAAACCAGCTGATAGAGGAACGGCTTTCTTCAGACAAAATAGACATCAGCTATCTTTCGGATAAAATGTGCATGAGCAATTCCACCCTCTACCGCAAGATGAAAGCGCTTACCGGACTTTCCACCAACGAATACGTCCGCAAGATAAGGATGAAACACGCCGAGCAATACCTGCTGGAAGGCAAATACAACATTTCGGAAATAGCATTCAAGGTAGGTATAAACAATCTGTTCTACTTCCGGCAATGCTTCAAGGAAGAATTCGGCTGCATACCTTCGGAATATCTGAAGAGATTAAAAGAGACCGGAGAGAAATAAGAGACAAACAGCCCCTTCCTCTTAGTCGGGATGCGGACAGCTATTTCAGCTCCAGCTCCATCTTCTTTATCTTTTCCAGCGTATTGCCTGCTTCCATGGAGGGGAATACTTGAAGCACGCGTTGCAGGTATGTCTTAGCCTTGCCGTAGCTATTGGTGAACACGTCTGACAATCCGTTGCGATAGCGTGCATACTGCATCCTTGTGGGGGAAGTTATCTTTTTATAGTCTTCTTCGAGCTTCTTCTTATCCTTCTCGGCCTGGAGATAATAATAATTCCCCAAGAAGATATTGGCTTGGAGATTGTCGGCATCCAGCATCAATACCTTTTCATAGGTTTTCAAGGCATCTTTCTCCTTTCCCCGCATCATCTCCATTTCGGCACAAGAGACAAGTGCAGGTACGTCTTCGGGATGACGCTGCAAGAACTCCTTATAGAAGAGGTAGGCTTTATCGTAATTTCTTGCTTCCTTGTAGTGCACAGCCAATACGTCTGCCAAGCGGGGAGCCACCTCACTGCTCTTGTCCACATTGGCCCAATAGAACATTTCCGTCCTATCCTCACCGGCATTTGCCGCCTGGCGAAACAAACTCACCGCATAGTCATCTTTACCCTCGGAAAGTGCATCGGACACTTTCGAAAGCAACTCATTTGCCGACTGTCCCCAGACAGACAGCGGACACATCAAGAACAAGGAGAAAAGCAACGTTAAGGTTTTCATTTTTAGTGTATATATAGTTTAACAGCCCAATCAGTCTCATAGAAATCTACCTACAAAACTACGCATTTTTACGGCAACCATCAATAGTTGAAAGTAGAAAAATAGTTAACTTTGCCGACCTTAATGAATTAAATAATATAAATGAAGCCCAGAGACAGACAAATACTGCAAATAGCCTTGCCTTCCATTGTATCGAACATCACCGTGCCGCTGCTCGGCTTGATTGATGTAGCCATCGTCGGCCATCTGGGTTCGCCCGCCTACATAGGCGCTATTGCCGTGGGTGGCATGCTGTTCAACATCATCTACTGGATATTCGGCTTTCTGCGGATGGGTACCAGCGGAATGACCTCGCAAGCATTCGGTAAGCGGGATTTGCCGGAGGTGGTCCGCCTACTGTTGCGTTCCGTGGGCATAGGCCTGGCAGTCGCATTCTGTCTCATCCTGCTGCAAACGCCTATCAGGCAGGGAGCCTTCCTTCTCATCCATCCCACGGATGAAGTCAGAGAAATGGCAACGCTCTATTTCCATATCTGCATCTGGGGTGCACCTGCCATGCTGGGGCTATACGGACTGACGGGATGGTTCATCGGCATGCAGAATTCGCGTATCCCCATGTATATAGCCATCACACAGAATGTGGTCAATATCATTGCTAGCCTCGGACTGGTTTATCTATGTGGGATGAAAGTAGAAGGAGTAGCTTTGGGGACGTTGATTGCCCAATATGCCGGCTTCCTGATGGGCATTGCCCTTTGGATGCACAACTACGGCAGGCTGAAAAGATTGTGGGAAATTAAAAATTATAAATTAAAAATTAAAGGGGGAGAAGAGGCAGGTATCTGGGAGAAAGGGGTGATGCTCCGGTTCTTCCAAGTGAATAGGGATATTTTTCTGCGTACCCTTTGTCTGGTGGCAGTCACGTTGTTCTTCACTTCGGCAGGAGCCTCGCAGGGCGAAATCATTCTGGCTGTCAACACGCTGCTGATGCAGCTCTTCACCTTATTCTCGTATGTAATGGACGGCTTTGCCTACGCTGGCGAAGCCTTAAGCGGCAGATACATAGGCGCACGCAACCGGGAAGCCTTTACAGACACCGTCCGGCACCTCTTCGGATGGGGAGCGGTGATGGCGGTTCTCTTTACATTGGTTTATGCGCTGGGAGGCAATGCCTTCCTCGGACTATTGACGGATGACAAAGAAGTGATAGCTGTTGCCGACACCTATTTTTATTGGGCGCTTGCCGTGCCCGCCGTCGGGATAGCCGCCTTCATCTGGGACGGCATCTTCATCGGTGCCACCGCCACGCGAGGAATGCTCCTCTCCATGGCAGCGGCAGCTGTCAGCTTTTTTATCTTATATTATGGGCTGCATCCCGTCCTGGCAAACCATGCTCTATGGCTTGCCTTCCTCACTTACCTGCTGATGCGGGGAGTGGTGCAGACAGGCTTGAGCCGGGAAGTCATCCGACGGGCATTTCCCAGCAAGAAGGAACCTGCTTGGCGTTAGGGGTAGGCTATGAACAATTTCAAGGGAAAAAGCATTATCTTTGTATCGCTATGACTGATATAAAATATGGATTCCACCCTCCAGAACAAGGCGTCAGGTAGCCAGTATACGGTGCCAAACAAGTTTCAACTTTTGGCACCATCGGTTTCAATGCGAGAAACCGACGGTTTCAAGTAGTGAAACCAACGGTATCTCGGAATAAGACTGACGGTATTTGCATTTGGAACCAAGTCACTCATAGCAAGAGTAATGACTTATACAAAATTGTTATGGCAGAAAAGAATATAGTTCAAGAGACATTTCCCGTATTGGGAATGAGTTGCGCCTCATGCTCCGCACGGGTAGAAAAGACGCTGAACCATCAGTCAGGTGTCAAGAAAGCGGTCGTAAACTACGCTTCGGCAACGGCAACCGTGGAATATGACCCTACGAGCTGTTCTTCCGAGGCTTTGCAGCAGGCTGTGCAGGCGGCCGGATATGACTTGTTGATAAACCAGGACGGCAACACGCTCGAAGAGGCGGAAGAGGCCCACAACAAGAAATTCAGCGCATTGAAATTCCGCACAACCTGGGCCATCATCTTGTCTATGCCCGTTGTCATCATAGGCATGTTCTTCATGGATATGCCCCATGCCAATCCCATCATGTGGGCGTTGTCCACTCCCGTCGTATTCTGGCTGGGGCGGGGATTCTTCACCAGCGCCTGGAAACAATTGCAGCATGGCAGCGCCAATATGGACACACTGGTAGCCATCAGTACGGGGACCGCCTATCTGTTCAGCCTGTTCAACATGCTATTTCCGGACTTCTGGCTATCCAGAGGCATCCATCCGCATGTATATTTTGAGGCGGCAAGTGTCATCATAGCCTTTATCCTGCTGGGCCGCCTGCTGGAAGAAAAAGCGAAAGGAAACACCTCAACCGCCATCAAGAAACTGATGGGGCTCCAACCCAAGACTGTGACCATCATTGTGGATGAAGGACACGCTGTCCCTCACTCTTCCTTTGAGCGCGTTATCCCTATCGAGCAGATTCGCCCCGGAGACATCGTCCTGGTGAAGCCCGGAGAACGGATTGCCGTGGATGGCATCGTGACGGAAGGTAGCTCCTACGTAGACGAAAGTATGCTGAGCGGCGAACCGGTAGCAGTATCCAAGCACAAAGACGCCAAGGTCTTTGCAGGTACCATCAATCAGAAGGGAAGTTTCCGCTTCCGGGCAGAGAAAATCGGCACGGATACACTGCTGGCGAAGATTATACACATGGTGCAGGACGCGCAAGGAAGCAAGGCACCGGTGCAGCAGCTGGTGGACAAGATAGCCGGGATATTCGTGCCTACCATTATAGGCATCGCAGTGCTTGCCTTCATCGCATGGATGCTACTGGACGGAACCGGCGGATTCACCCACGGATTGCTGGCATTTGTCACGGTGGTCATCATCGCCTGCCCGTGTGCACTGGGACTGGCTACTCCTACCGCCATCATGGTAGGCATCGGCAAGGGCGCCGAAAGGGGCATTCTGATAAAAGATGCCGAAAGCCTGGAGATTGCCAAGAAGATAGACACCGTGGTACTCGACAAGACCGGAACGGTGACTGAAGGAAAACCGGTAGTCAGCAAGCTGATATGGAATACGCAGGCAATGACGCCCGGTACTGGCGCCACTGCAGGCAATGCGCTGTCGGACATTTTCTATAGTCTGGAGAAGCTCTCGGAACATCCGTTGGCAGAAGCCGTGGTGAACCACCTCAAGGAGTCGGCCTCCATAGACATTCAATACTTTGAAAGCATCACCGGAAAAGGCGTGAAAGGATGGGCACAAGGCCGGACCTACCTCGCCGGGAACCGGAAACTGCTGGAAGAAAACCATATCGCCATCCCCCCCTCCCTGCAGGAAGAGGCAACCCGACTGACATCGGAAGCACAGACCGTCATCTGGTTTGCCGATGAAGAAAACGTGCTGGCAATAGCCGGAATTACAGACCGGATAAAAGAAACTTCCATCCGCGCTGTCAGCGAGCTGCGCGCCGCCGGCATCGAAGTCCACATGCTGACCGGAGACAATGAGGCCACCGCCCGTGAGATTGCCCGCAAAGCAGGCATCGCCCACTACCAGGCCAGTGTATTGCCGCAGGACAAGGCTGCCTTCGTCAGCCGGTTGCAGGCAGAAGGCCGGAAGGTTGCCATGGTGGGCGATGGCATCAACGACAGCGCCGCCCTTGCCCAAGCCGACTTAAGCATCGCCATGGGTGGAGGCAGCGACATCGCCATGGATGTAGCCAAGATGACCATCATCTCTTCCGACCTGACTAAGATACCGGAAGCTCTCTGTCTGTCGCGTCTCACCGTCCGGACCATCCGGCAGAATCTCTTCTGGGCATTTATATATAATATAATAGGCGTACCCATTGCGGCCGGAATACTCTATCCCATCAACGGCTTTCTGCTCAACCCGCGGATAGCCGGTGCAGCCTGCAGTTCTTCATTCAGCAGTGTCAGTGTGGTGAGCAACAGCCTGCTGCTGAAACGGAAAAGAATACATGAAGGAGAAGAAAACAAAGATGTTGAACCGCCAACAGAAACAATCATGAAGAAAGAATTCAAAGTAGAAGGCATGATGTGCAACCATTGCCGCATGCATGTAGAGAAAGCATTGAACAGTATGGAAGGCATACACGCCACCGTAACCCTGGACCCTCCGGTAGCCACCGTAGAGTTTTCGGACGGTGAAAAGACGCTCGAAGAACTGCAGAAAGTAGTGACGAAAGAAGCCGGCGACTACACACTGAAGGCATAAGTGTAGAATTCATACGGTTTTCATACAGAAAAGAAGGAGGAAATCAAAGTAAATATCTACCTTTGCGCGCTAATTTACAGATAAAGATATGAACGCAAAAGCCAAAGGATATATTTTAGGTTCCATCGCCGCAGCCTCCTACGGCATGAATCCACTGTTTGCCCTCCCGTTGTACAAGGCCGGCATGGACCCGGACTCGGTACTTTTTTTCAGATACCTCTTCGCCATCCCGTTGCTGGGCATTATGATAAAGGCGAGAGGGCGGTCATTCAAGATACAGCGGAAAGAAACATTTCCGCTCATCATCATGGGATTGCTCGTGGCCCTCTCCTCACTGACGCTTTTTCTGAGCTATAACTACATGGCCGCCGGCATAGCGTCTACACTGCTGTTCGTCTATCCCATCATGGTGGCGCTTATTATGGCCATGGTTTTCAAAGAGAAGCTGGCACTGCAAACCATCGTCTGCATGCTGCTTGCACTGGGAGGTATCGGACTGCTCTACAAGAGCGAGGACGGCAGCACACTGAGCCTGATAGGGACACTGCTGGTTTTCGCGTCTTCCCTTTCCTATGCCATATACATCGTGGGCATCAACCAGACATCGTTGAAAAATGTGGCTACGCTTAAAGTCACCTTCTATGTCCTTCTCTTCGGCCTATCGCTTTTTGTGGCACGCCTGCTCTATTCCGGCGTACTGAACACACCGGACCAGTGGTATCTGTGGGCCAATCTGCTTGCATTGGCTGTCTTCCCCACCGCCATATCCTTCCTCTGCACTACCGGTGCCATCCAATATATCGGCTCCACCCCGACCGCCATTCTCGGTGCATTGGAGCCCGTGACAGCCATCTTCTTCGGAATAGCCGTCTTTGGAGAAAGCCTGACAGTCAGAGAAAGCTTCGGACTGGTGATGATTATCGTAGCCGTAACGTTCGTCATCGCAGGAGGCAATATTACAAGCCAACTGGTCCGTTTCAGGAAACTGTTCCCAAGACTCCCGATAAGAAGCAAGAAAAGAAACTAATCCTATAAAACCATCACCAACCATGAAGAAAAGTCTCTACCTGCTTTTACTGCTGTTGTTTCCTATCGGGCTGCAGGCTCAGTCCGAGGTTATAGTACTCCACCCGGATGAAGGCAAAGCCGAAGTGAACGAAGCCGAATACACCAGAATTTTCCTGGCAGGCACCATCGACATGGGCAAAAGCATAGACTGGCAAAAGGCAACCTGCGACTGGTTCCGCGCACGCCCCCAAGGTAAATACATCCTATACAATCCCCGAAGGGACAAGGGACTCAGCGGCGAAATGTCCGACTTTGAACATCAAGTGAACTGGGAACTGGAACATCTGGAAAAAGCCGACCTGATAATCATGAATATCCTGGCAAGCAGCAAGTCCCCCATCACCCTGCTGGAGATGGGACTGCACATGCGTTCGGGCAAACTGCACGTTATCTGTGAACCCGGTTTCTACCGCTACGACAATGTGCGGATTACTTGCAACCGCTATGGCGTTCCGTTATATCACAGCATGGACGAGTTCCTAAAGACTGTGCGTTAGGCAACTATCCTACCACATTCTGCTGCACTTTTCAGTTTAATTCTTTATCTTTGCTGCAAAGCAATGTAACAAAACTATATATTATGGCAACCTATAAAAGAATCTTATTGAAACTCAGCGGCGAGAGCCTGATGGGTGAAAAGCAATACGGCATCGACGAGAAACGCCTTGCCGAGTACGCAGCTCAAATCAAAGAAATCCACGAATTGGGAGTACAAATAGGCATCGTGATAGGCGGTGGAAACATTTTCCGCGGATTGAGCGGTGCCAACAAAGGGTTCGACCGTGTGAAAGGCGACCAGATGGGAATGCTGGCAACCGTCATCAACAGCCTTGCACTCAGTTCGGCTCTGGTAGCTGCCGGCGTGAAGGCCCGCGTGCTGACTGCCGTACGTATGGAACCCATCGGTGAATTCTACAATAAATGGCGTGCCATCGAATGTATGGAAGCAGGCGAAGTAGTCATCATGTCCGCCGGTACAGGCAATCCGTTCTTCACTACCGATACCGGTTCCAGTCTGCGCGGCATCGAGATTGAGGCGGATGTCATGCTGAAAGGTACCCGTGTGGACGGCATCTACACCGCCGACCCGGAGAAGGACCCGACAGCCACGAAGTTCCACGACATCACCTACGACGAAGTGCTGAAGCGCGGTCTGAAAGTGATGGACCTCACTGCCACCTGCATGTGCAAAGAGAATAACCTGCCCATCATCGTTTTTGACATGGACACAGTGGGTAATCTGAAAAAAGTGATGCAAGGAGAAGAAATCGGTACACTGGTGCACAATTGAATGGAAAATGGAGAATAAAAAATGAATGTTATTTAATTCTTAATTCTCAATTTTCAATTTAATAATTATATTTGCAAAGTTTCAAATCAAAGCTATTTCAAAACGAAAATAATATGAGAGACGTAAAAGACATCTTAGACGAAGCGCAAGAAAGTATGGACATGGCCATCATGTATCTGGACGAGGCACTGGCTCATATCCGCGCCGGAAAAGCCGATATCCGTTTGCTGGACGGTATCCGTGTGGATTCTTATGGAAGTATGGTTCCTATCAACAATGTGGCAGCAGTAACCACTCCGGACGCACGCAGCATTGCCATCAAGCCATGGGATAAGAGCATGTTCCGCGTCATTGAAAAGGCCATCATTGACTCCAGTCTCGGCATCATGCCCGAAAACAATGGTGAGATTATCCGTATCGGCATCCCGCCACTGACGGAAGAACGCCGTAAACAACTTGCCAAACAGTGTAAGGGAGAAGGAGAAACTGCCAAGGTAAGTGTACGTAATGCACGCCGTGATGCCATCGACGCCTTGAAGAAATCCGTAAAGGACGGACTGGCCGAAGACGCCCAGAAAGGCGGTGAAGAAAAGCTGCAGAAGATTCACGACAAGTTCATCAAGCAGATTGATGACATGCTGGCTGCAAAGGATAAAGAAATCATGACCGTTTAATTAAGTTGAAAACGGAAAATGGAAAGTTGAAAATAAACCGATATACCAAGTATAGAAGCCTTTCAACCTTCCATTTTCAACTTTCAACTTTCAACTTTCAATTATTTTGAGGGGACTCGTTATAAAAAACACCGGAAGTTGGTACTTGGTACGGACTGACGACGGAAGGGAGATTGAATGTAAAATCAAAGGGAACTTCCGGCTGAAAGGCATACGAAGCACTAATCCCGTGGCTGTAGGCGATTATGTGAACATCATACTGAACCAAGAAGGTACGGCCTTTATCAGCGAGATAGAGGACCGGAAGAATTACATCATCCGCCGCGCCTCCAACCTTTCCAAGCAATCGCACATTCTTGCTGCCAACCTCGACCAGTGCATGCTCATAGTGACGGTGAACTATCCCGAGACCTCCACTACCTTTATAGACCGTTTTCTCGCCTCTGCCGAGGCATACCGTGTTCCCGTCAAGATTATATTCAACAAAGTGGATGCCTACAATGAAGAGGAACTGCACTATCTGGACAGTCTCATCAACCTTTACACCACCATCGGCTATCCTTGTTTCAAGGTTTCTGCCAGAAAAGGGGAAGGCATCGACACTATCGAGAAAGAACTCAAAGGACGCATAACCCTCTTTTCCGGACATTCCGGAGTAGGGAAATCGACACTCATCAAGGCAATACTGCCCGATATAGAGATTAAAACCGGAGAGATATCCGCCTATCATAATAAAGGTATGCACACCACTACCTTCTCAGAAATGTTCCCGGTTCCGGGCAACGGATATATCATTGACACTCCGGGCATCAAAGGTTTCGGAACATTCGATATGGAAGAAGAAGAGATAGGCCACTACTTCCCGGAAATATTCAAGGTATCTGCCGACTGCCGTTACGGCAACTGTACCCACCGCCACGAACCCGGATGCGCTGTACGCGAGGCTGTCGAGAAGCACTATATCAGCGAATCCCGTTACGCTTCTTATCTGAACATGCTGGAGGACAAGGAGGAGGGAAAATACCGGGCTGCTTACTGATTTGTCATTTTATCACCTTTCCAATCCATATTCTTACACTTTTTAACTCTTTATCTTTTAAACTATTCTCTTTTCCCGTAGTCTAATCTAAGGCTGATTTTATTACTACTAATACTACAACATGAATAAGAGAGTTAAATGGGGCATCATTATCGTGATTGGTGCCGGACTGATTGGAGGAGGAATCTACTCCCAATTACCTAAAGAGAATGAAGAATTAGCCGCTGCAGACAAGGTGATGACCGGTCAACGTAGCGGTAAGAAAATTCTAAACATAAACGCAAAAATAATCAAACCGCAACTGCTGAAGGATGAAATACAAATCAGCGGCAGCCTGCTGCCGGATGAGGAAGTGGACCTTTCTTTCGAGACATCCGGCAAAATCATAGAGATAAATTTTGAAGAAGGCAGCTTCGTCAAGAAAGGACAATTACTTGCCAAAGTTAATGACCGGCCGCTGCAAGCACAATTGCAACGCCTCGTCTCCCAATTAAAGTTGGCAGAAGACCGCGTGTTTCGCCAGAACGCCCTGCTGGAAAGGGATGCGGTCAGTAAAGAAGCCTACGAACAAGTAAAGACCGAGCTGGCCACCCTGAATGCCGACATTGACCTGATAGAATCGAACATCGCACAAACTGAGCTGCGTGCTCCTTTCGACGGTGTCATCGGTCTGCGCCAAGTCAGTGTGGGTACTTACGCTTCCCCTACAACCATTGTAGCCAAACTCACCAAGATTTCGCCGTTGAAGGTGGAATTTGCCGTACCCGAGCGGTATGCCAATGACGTAAAGACCGGCGCCGGACTGGACTTCACTCTCGAAGGAAAGCTAAATACCTTCCACGCCACGGTTTATGCACGCGAATCAAAGATAGACCCTACTACCCATACCCTGACAATCCGTGCACTTTATCCCAATGCCAACGGAGCTGTGCTTCCGGGCCGCTATGCCAGCATCAAGCTGAACAAGGATGAAATTCAGGACGCCCTTGCCGTACCGTCCGAAGCCATTGTGCCGGAAATGGGAAAAGACAAGATATTCCTCTATAAGTCGGGAAAAGCCCAGCCGGTAGAGATTACTACGGGAATCCGTACGGAAGCGGAAGTACAAGTATTGCAAGGCTTGCAGGCAGGAGATACCATCATCACCTCGGGAACCCTGCAACTCCGTACCGGACTACCGGTAACACTGGACAATATCAATTGACAACTGTCAATTATCAACCGTTAATTATCAATTGTAAAGAATGAATATATCCGAATTAAGTATACGGCGACCGGTACTCTCGACAGTACTTACCCTGATAATCCTGCTGTTTGGCTTCATCGGCTACAATTATCTGGGTGTACGCGAGTACCCGTCTGTAGACAATCCCATCATATCAGTATCCTGCTCCTATCCGGGTGCCAACGCCGATGTCATCGAGAACCAGATAACGGAGCCTCTGGAGCAGAACATCAACGGTATTCCCGGCATACGCTCCCTCTCCAGTGTCAGCCAGCAAGGCTCATCACGCATTACAGTAGAGTTTGAGCTTTCCGTTGACCTGGAAACCGCCGCCAACGACGTACGTGATAAAGTGTCGCGTGCACAGCGCTATCTGCCTCGTGACTGTGACCCGCCTACCGTATCAAAAGCCGATGCGGACGCCACCCCTATCCTGATGGTTGCCCTCCAAAGTGACAAACGTTCCCTACTGGAGCTCAGTGAAATAGCCGACCTGACTGTCAAGGAGCAGCTTCAGACTATTTCAGATGTAAGTAGTGTAAGTATCTGGGGAGAAAAGCGCTATTCCATGCGGCTTTGGCTGGACCCCATCAAGATGTCCGGCTATGGAATCACTCCCCTGGATGTAAAGAATGCGGTGGATAACGAAAACGTAGAGCTCCCTTCCGGAAGTATCGAAGGAAACACTACCGAGCTCACCATCCGTACGTTGGGTCTGATGCATACAGCCGAAGAGTTCAACAATCTTATCCTGAAGGAAGACGGTAACCGTATTGTCCGCTTCAGCGACATTGGACGTGCCGAACTGGGACCAGCCGACATCAAAAGTTATATGAAGATGAACGGTGTGCCCATGGTAGGTGTCGTAGTAATTCCGCAGCCGGGTGCCAACCACATTGAAATAGCCAACGCCGTATATGACCGCATGGAGAAGATGAAGAAAGACCTTCCCGAAGATGTTCATTACAACTACGGTTTTGACAATACCAAGTTTATCCGCGCTTCTATCGACGAGGTGAAGCAGACGGTGTATGAGGCCTTTGTACTGGTTATCATCATCATTTTCCTCTTCTTGCGCGATTGGCGTGTGACGCTTGTGCCATGTATTGTAATCCCCGTTTCGCTGATTGGAGCTTTCTTCGTCATGTATCTGGCCGGTTTCTCCATCAATGTGCTCTCCATGCTTGCCGTGGTGCTTGCCGTGGGCTTGGTGGTGGACGACGCCATCGTGATGACGGAGAACATTTATGTCCGCATCGAGAAAGGGATGCCACCGAAAGAAGCCGGCATAGAAGGAGCCAAGGAGATTTTCTTTGCCGTCATCTCCACTACCATTACGCTGGTGGCGGTATTCTTCCCTATTGTATTCATGGACGGTACGACAGGACGACTGTTCCGCGAATTCAGTATCGTGGTCTCCGGTTCGGTGATTATCTCCTCCTTCGCCGCATTGACTTTTACGCCGATGCTTGCCACCAAACTTTTAATCAAAAGGGAACAGCAGAGCTGGTTCTATCGCAAGACCGAACCTTTCTTCGAAGGGATGAACCGGGTATACAGCCAGTCACTGGCCGCCTTCCTGAAACGGCGCTGGATTGCCCTGCCCTTCACCATCGTCACCATCCTGCTTATCGGAGTCCTTTGGAATACTATCCCGGCTGAAATGGCGCCATTGGAGGACCGTTCGCAAATCAGTATCAATACAATGGGTGCCGAAGGAGTGACTTACGAATATATCCGCGACTATACCGAAGACATCAATCATCTGGTGGACTCCATTATCCCGGATGCAGAAGCGGTAACAGCGCGTGTGTCCAGTGGTAGCGGTAACGTACGTATCACACTGAAAGACATGAAAGACCGTGACTATACCCAGATGGAAGTTGCCGAAAAGTTGTCGAAGGCAGTGCAGAAAAAGACCATGGCACGCTCTTTCGTACAGCAGTCCTCCTCATTCGGAGGACGGCGCGGCGGTATGCCCGTGCAGTATGTATTGCAGGCAACCAATATCGAGAAATTGCAGGAGGTGCTCCCCAAGTTCATGACGAAGGTCTACGAAAATCCGGTATTCCAGATGGCAGACGTAAACTTGAAGTTCAGCAAGCCTGAAGCACGCATCAACATCAACCGTGACAAGGCGAGCATCATGGGCGTAAGCACCAAGAACATTGCCCAAACCCTGCAATACGGCTTGAGCGGACAGCGCATGGGCTACTTCTACATGAACGGAAAGCAATACGAGATATTAGGCGAAATCAACCGCCAGCAACGCAACAAGCCCGCCGACCTGAAAGGCATCTATATCCGAAGCGACAACGGGAACATGGTACAGCTGGACAACCTAATTGAGCTTACCGGCGGCATCGCACCTCCGAAACTGTACCGTTACAACCGTTTCGTTTCCGCCACCATCTCCGCGGGACTGGCGGACGGCAAGACCATCGGACAAGGTCTGGATGAAATGGACAAGATTGCCAAGGAGACGCTGGACGAGACCTTCCGCACCGCACTGACCGGAGACTCCAAAGAGTATAGGGAGAGTTCCTCCAGTCTGATGTTCGCCTTCATTCTGGCCATCGTGCTGATTTACCTAATTCTGGCCGCCCAGTTCGAAAGCTTCAAGGACCCGCTGATTATCATGTTGACGGTGCCTCTCGCCATTGCCGGCGCACTGGTGTTCATGTATTTCGGGGGGATTACGATGAATATATTCAGCCAGATTGGCATCATCATGCTGATTGGTCTGGTAGCAAAGAACGGTATCCTGATTGTGGAGTTCGCCAATCAGAAGCAGGAAGCGGGTGAAGACAAGATGCGAGCCATCAAGGACGCCTCCCTGCAACGTCTGCGCCCCATCCTGATGACGAGTGCCTCCACCATCCTGGGATTGATACCGCTTGCCTACGCCACCGGCGAAGGCTGCAACCAGCGCATCGCCATGGGTACTGCCGTCGTAGGCGGCATGCTCATCTCCACACTGCTGACGATGTACATCGTGCCTGCCATATATAGTTATGTATCAACGAACCGAAGTAAACTGAAGACCGAATGAAACGCATTGTTTTAATTTTCATAGCCACTGCCTGCACAGCGCTGGGCCTTTATGCACAGCCTGCGCCTACCTACACCTTGAAGTCCTGCCTGGAGCAGGGATTGCTGAACAACTACTCCCTGCGCATTGTCCGCAATGAAGAGCAGGTCAGCAAGAACAACGCCACATTGGGCAATGCGGGCTACCTGCCCACACTGGACCTCTCCGCCGGCTACAAGGGAACCATAGACAATACCGAGACCAAAGCCCGAGCCACCGGAGAGACAACCAAGGACAACGGAGTATTTGACCAAACTCTCGATGCAGGCATCAACCTGAACTGGACCATCTTCGACGGTTTCAACATTACCGCCAACTACCAACGGCTCAAGGAGCTGGAACGCCAAGGCGAGACCAATACGCGCATCGCCATCGAGGACCTGATAGCCAACATAGCCGCCGAATACTATAACTATGTTCAGCAAAAAATCCGCTTGAAGAACTTCCGTTATGCCGTATCGCTATCCAAAGAGCGCCTGCGCATTGTGGAAGAGCGTTACCACATCGGTAACTTCTCGCGCCTGGACTACCAGCAGGCCAAAGTGGACTTCAATGCCGACAGTGCCCAATACATGAAACAGCAGGAACTGCTGCACACCTCACGTATCCAGCTGAACGAACTCATGGCAAACAAAGATGTAGACCAGCCGTTTATCATACAAGACAGCCTCATCAACGTGACCGCCTCCCTGAACTTCGAGGAGCTGTGGAACGCCACCCTCACCATCAACGCCTCACTGCTACGTGCCGAACAGAACAATACCCTGGCCCGTCTGGACTACAAGAAAGTCTGCTCGCGCGACTACCCATACGTGAAGATGAACGGCGGATACGGCTACACCCTCAACAAGTATGACATCTCTGCCAACAGCCGCCGCAGCAACCTCGGTCTGAACTTCGGCGTCACGGTCGGCTTCAATCTGTTCGACGGCAACCGGCGCCGCGAACGCAAGAATGCCCGCATTGCCGTGCAGAACGCTCGCCTGGAACGGGAGCAACTGGAGCAAGCCCTGCGCGCCGACCTCAGCAACCTATGGCAGGCCTACCAAAACAACCTGCAAATGCTGAACCTGGAACGCCAGAACCTTGTGGCTGCCAAGGAGAACCACGAGATTGCCATGGAACGATATATGCTGGGCAACCTCTCGGGAATCGAGATGCGCGAAGCCCAAAAGAGTCTGCTGGATGCAGAAGAACGTATTCTCTCCGCAGAATATGATACCAAATTATGTGAAATCTCCCTACTGCAAATCAGTGGAAAAGTAGCGCGCTATATGGAATAAGCAATATAATCCGTACCTTTGCGCCCGATTTATCAGAATTGAAGCATAATGGGATTATTCATCAGAAAGCCATTCGAGGCACTGCAAGCGGAGGCTAATGCCTCCGGAAAGAAAACATTGAAACGTGTACTTGGTCCGTGGAGCCTTGTTGCCCTGGGCGTGGGAGTCATCATCGGAGCGGGTCTATTCTCCATCACCGGAACGGTGGCGGCAGGCTATACGGGACCGGCCATCACACTGTCCTTTGCCATTGCCGCACTGGGATGCTGCTTCGCCGGACTGTGTTATGCGGAATTTGCGTCCATGATACCCGTAGCCGGCAGCGCATACACCTACTCGTATGCCACGATGGGCGAACTCATCGCCTGGATTATCGGGTGGGACCTGGTACTGGAATACACCGTAGCCGCAACCACGGTAAGCATCAGTTGGAGCCGCTATCTGGTCGTCTTTCTCGAGGGACTGGACATACATCTACCGCAAGCCCTCACCGCCTGTCCCTGGGATGGCGGAGTCGTAAATATCCCCGCCTTCCTTATCGTCGTGCTGATGAGCCTCTTCCTGATACGGGGTACGGAAGGCAGCTCCATCTTCAACGGCTTCATTGTATTCCTGAAGGTTTCCGTCATACTGATTTTTGTCATACTCGGCTGGAAATACATCAATACCGACAACTATACACCTTACATCCCTGCCAATACGGGCGTGCTGGGCGAATATGGCTTCTCCGGCATCCTGCGAGGGGCGGCCATCGTATTCTTCGCCTTCCTCGGGTTCGACGCCGTGAGCACAGCTGCCCAAGAGACGAAGAACCCGAAGCGGAACATGCCTATCGGCATTCTGGTCTCCCTGCTGGTATGCACCGTGCTCTATATGGTTTTTGCCCACGTCATGACGGGAGTGGCACACTACACCGCCTTCAGCGGACAGCAAGGCATTGCTCCCGTTGCCATAGCCATAGAGCACATGGGGCAGGCTGATGCGGCAGGTATCATCCAGCCGGACTATCCCTGGCTGAACCGTGCCATCGTGCTGTCCATTCTGTTCGGATATTGCTCCGTCATCATGGTGACGCTGCTGGGACAGAGCCGCGTATTCCTGAGCATGAGCCACGACGGGCTGCTGCCTCCTTTCTTCTCGCATATCAACGAAAAGTTCCGTACTCCGGCACGCAGCAACCTGCTCTTCATGGTACTTGTGGGCCTGCTGGCAGCTTTTGTACCCGCACGGCTGGCCGGAGAGATGACAAGCATCGGCACGCTGATGGCCTTCACGCTGGTCTGTGCCGCTGTACTGGTAGTACGCAGAACCATGCCTGACGTGCCCCGTTCCTTTAAAACCCCACTTGTTCCACTTATCCCCATACTGGGTATTCTTACTTGCCTTTGCATGATGTTGTTCCTTCCTGCCGATACATGGATACGCCTGGTGCTGTGGATGCTCATCGGTCTGGACATCTACGTGGGCTACGGCATGAAGCACAGTAAGCTGGAGCATGGAGGCGACACCCGCCACGGGCAGGTTGCCTTGAACATGATTGGACTTATCCTTGCCGTTCTTTGCGTCATCACCGGACTGTGGCACCAACAGACTGTGGGATGGGGAGAAAACAAAGTGCTGCTGATTATCTCGTTTGTTTTCGCATTCACGCACTGCGCTTACTATATGTGGAGAATCTGGAGGAAATAATAAGCCCTAAATCTCCTCCTTTAAAGATAAACAATCTTTCATCCAAACTACCCCAGCACCCACTTGGTCTGCTTCCCGAAACAACGGTATGCCATTGCCACCAGAAACCAGGAAGTACAGAAAGCGACGACTGCGGCACAAGGTATCTGAAGATAGATAGGAACATGGATAGCACGCATCAGGACTACGCTCGGTCCGGTAAAGAAATAGTGTATCATATAGACTCCAAAACCACAGAGCGTCAAGTTTGCCAATGCTTTCTTGATGCGCTCCGAACGGAAATTGGCCCGCTTGCAAAGCATAAACACGGGGATGGTCATCATTACTACATTCAGCGAACAGTAGGTGAAAAAGAGTTCGAGCATCTCATCCGTAAAATCCGGCAAGGAGGTCATACGACGGAAACCAAGGAATGTCACGGCATAGCCAATGGCAAACATGGGAATGCCGATGCCACAGAGTTGCCGGCCCGTCCAGTTATGGTTCCTCAGATAATGGCCCAACAATAGGTAGCCGTTAAAACCGGCAAAGTAATACAGCATACCGAACGAGTTCCACGAGCAAGTCCCCCAAAGGTACGGAGCGGCAAACTCGGTATAATAAGGCAGCAGCAGTGTCACTCCCCATGCTGCAAGAAACCATAGTTTGGCACGTTCCGAGGCCTTCTCCACCCATGCCGAGAATATCGGAAGATAGAGATAAAGCCCTATCAGCAGATAGATATACCACATGTGTACATCCAATAGAGAGAAATTAAAAGGCATTTCTGCAATATATCCCAGGCTCACTGCCAGAGACTGGCGCATCACTTCCTCACCCGAATAAGGGAAGAAATCCAGAATCACTTTCGGCTCCACTCCCAGCAGTCCCGTTATCCAGGGGAACAGATTGTAAATCACAGACCAGATGAGGAAAGGAAAGAATACGCGGGGGATACGTTTCTTGTAGAATGCCGAGGCGTCACCCCGTACCGGCAACAGCAATGCACCGGTAATCATTACAAAAAGCGGTACGCAAGGACGGAGCGCCGCACCGTAGACAGCTCCCCAGAACTTGATGTCAACAATGTCGGGCGATGTGCCCGGATAGAAGTTAAAAGGGTCTGTGCAATGGCAGCAAACTACTGTAAACATTGCAACAAGGCGTACCACATCCAGCCATACGATGTGTTGTGCCGGAGTTTGTCGTGTAAGAGTTGGTTCCATGTTTTATTAAATTGGTTGTTTGGAGGGCTAAAGATAAAGAAGTTAACCGAGAAATGAAAAGGAGAATGTAACAAAAATACGACAACAAACGAGTTTCAGTTTTATTCTCCTATAGAAAACAATCTGTTTTATCAAGGCAGAACAGAGTGTTCCAATAGGGAAGAACACTTTGTTCCAACATGAAAGAACAGTTTGTTTCTTCCTATTGAAACAATTTGTTTCAACATAAAGGAACAGTTTGTTTCAACATAAAGGAACAGTTTGTTTTGCTTGATGAAACAGAGTGTTCTATGCCGCGAAACACTTTGTTTTCCTCTACAAAACAAAAAAGCCGTAACAAGATTTTCTCCGTTACGGCTTTCCTTATATTATGCCTTTCTAAAAGGCTTCTGTTTTACTTGCTGCAATTCCAGGGCTTCAGTTGCTTGAAGAAGTCGTTGCCCTTATCGTCCACCAAGATGAATGCAGGGAAGTTCTCCACCTCAATCTTCCAGATAGCTTCCATACCGAGTTCGGGATATTCCACGCACTCAATGCTCTTGATGTTGTTCTGTGCCAAGATAGCGGCAGGACCACCGATAGAGCCCAAGTAGAAACCGCCATACTTTTGGCAGGCATCTGTCACTTGCTGGCTGCGGTTACCTTTGGCAAGCATAATCATGCTGCCGCCGTGGCTTTGGAAGAGGTCTACATACGGGTCCATACGTCCGGCAGTAGTCGGGCCCATGGAGCCGCAAGCCATGCCTTGAGGAGTCTTGGCAGGACCGGCGTAGTAGATGGGATGGTCTTTGATGTACTGCGGCAGGTCTTCGCCACGGTCCAGACGTTCTTTCAGCTTGGCGTGTGCGATGTCACGGCCTACGATAATGGTTCCATTCAGAGACAAACGGGTGGAAACCGGATACTTGGTCAGTTCCTTCAGAATATCGGCCATCGGCTGGTTCAAGTCAATCTTCACCACGTCGCCTTCACCGGCCTTACGGAGTTCTTCGGGAATCAGTTCACCCGGATTGCTGTCGAGCTTTTCAATCCAGATACCTTCTTTATTGATTTTACACTTGATGTTACGGTCGGCAGAGCAGGAAACACCCAGACCCACGGGACAGGACGCACCGTGACGCGGCAGGCGGATGATGCGGATGTCGTGAGCCAGATACTTGCCGCCGAACTGGGCACCGAGGCCAATCTTATGAGCTTCTTCCAGTACCAGCTTCTCCAGTTCCACATCGCGGAAAGCGCGGCCGAACTCATTGCCGGTAGTGGGTAGGTTATCGTAGAAGTGGGTGGAAGCCAGTTTCACAGTCAGCAAGTTCTTTTCGGCAGAGGTACCGCCGATAACGAATGCGATGTGATAGGGAGGACAAGCTGCCGTACCCAAAGTCTTGATTTTTGAGATAAGGAAGGGAACCAATGTTTCGGGGTTGAGGATAGCCTTTGTCTCCTGGTAGAGATAAGTCTTGTTGGCAGAGCCACCACCCTTGGTTACGCAGAGGAACTCGTACTCCATACCTTCCGTAGCTTCGATGTCAATCTGTGCGGGAAGGTTGCACTTCGTATTCACCTCATCGTACATGGTGAGGGGAGCATTCTGCGAATAGCGCAGGTTCTCTTCGGTATAAGTCTTGTAAACACCCAGTGAGAGAGCTTCTTCATCACAGTAGCCGGTCCATACTTGTTGTCCCTTTTCGCCGTGGATGATTGCCGTACCCGTATCCTGGCAGAAAGGAAGTACCCCCTTGGATGCTACCTCTGCATTGCGCAGGAAGGTGAGTGCCACGTATTTATCGTTATCGCTTGCTTCGGGGTCACTCAGAATCTTAGCAACCTGCTCGTTGTGCGAACGACGCAACATGAACGATACATCACGGAAAGCCGCATTGGCCATTGCCGTCAAACCTTCTTTTTCAATCTTCAGGATAGGTTTTCCTTCAAACTCGCTTACTGACACGTAATCTTTTGTAAGCAGATAATACTCAGTAGTATCTTTCCCCTTCTCGAACATGGGCTGATACTTGAACGGAGGTGTTGTTGCCATAATTACTCGTATATTTAATGTTTAAAAGTGATTCGGGTAGCAAAGGCAGCACAAAACCGCCTTTACCGAGCAAAGGTAAAAACTATTATTGAAATAATTCTTTAATTAGAGTAAAAACGCAACAAATCATAATTAATTTTCTGACACCCGCTGCATCCGCCCTATCAGTTCATCGCCCAGCGCCGTCTTCACCTCAATGTGTTTCAGCACAGCCATTACAAACGGATTGCTTTCAAAGTCGCCGCGTACCTGCTCAAAATCGAGTTCCTTTTCCAAGCGTGAGCCATCAGCTCCAAAGCCCGTCATGGAAGCCAGTGAAAATTCTTTCTTAGCATCCTCATACACCATGCGGTCGAGGCCAACTACTGCTTCTTTCCATTTTTCGACAATATGTATGACGTCTTCTGCCGTCATACCTTCCGGCTTGATACCATAGAACTCTTCCAACTTCTCATACGCCCAGGTCCATTCGTAGGTATAGTAGTTGCTGTGCATCTTCTCAAACTCGGCATTGATAGACTTCAAGCGATTGACTTTGCCGGACTCAATACCGTCTATCAGCGCATCTATCTCACTCTTTGGGGCTATCAATCCGGAAATATCCACCCATTCGCCGCTGCCAATGGCAGTATCGGGCTTCAAACGGGCACGTATTTCTTCATTGCTCCGGAAGTCAATGCCTTCCAAGCGCTTGATGACAGAGTTTCCGAGGAACTTATGAATGGCTATTTCATAGAAGCGGATACCTTTCACCAAAGCCGAGTTACGTATCTTCGCACTATGGAAAGAATAGATATCCGAAAGCTCGCCACTGGCATGACGCAGATTCTGCAACGTTTCCCGTCCCTTGAACATTTTCTGCACCGTGTAGGGGCTGAGAAGATTATAGTTGATGTAATCCAGTTTGTTCGGGTCGGTACGCCCGTCACGTTTCGGCCACTTCTGGGCATCACGGATGGTACCCACACTACGCAGGTTGACACCGGGTACAAGGTAGGTGGTATTATTCTGCTCTATCAAGTAAGAGAACGGCAGGTTCGAAGTATCAGAATGGTTGACATGGCGCCCCATTACCAAGGAAAACGCTCCCACCCTTGCAGGCCACAAGATGTACGAATCGGAAGTCGTCTTGGCACCACGCTCCAAAGTGCCTTGATGGATAGGCCCTAACTTATACATATGGTTGCTCTGATTGGACCCCGAACCGGCATTCATAAAGGAAAACATACCGGCAATCAGCAACGTGGATTTATGGTGTGTCACCGTATAAGGTCCGGCAAAAATAGCGCACGCCTCCCCGTTCTCTCCCTGGCAGTTGCTGAAAAACAAAGAATCCGAAGCAGAGTAGTTGTGTCCCAACTTGCATGCCTGCCCCACGAAGCAGCGGCTCAGCATAGCTCCGTCATCTACATGAGACCCGGTAGAGATGATGAAATCATCACAAATCACCCCATGCCCGATGTGTACCGGCGCCACCTCGTTGCTGTTGATGCTTCCGTTATACAGACGGCATGTACCACAGATGCGGCAATAATCACCGATGCGCACATTCTTTATGGAACCGGTGTTCAATATCATTACATGGTTCCCGATGCTTCCTACAGCAGAAGCATGTTTGTTGGAATAAAAATCCGTGATTTCCTTCATCCGTGCAATCAGCTCCGGGCGATGGCGGTAAAGCGCCAGAATATAGGCTTGGTGTGCGGAGAGTTTATCATTAATCAGCACCTCACGGCCTCCCGTCTCATTCAGGACAGACACTTCTACCCCGTTACCGAACTTCGACACACCGTCTACCAGAATAATATCCACATTCTCAATGAAGGTGTCATGCCCTATTTCATAATTGGCAATGTAGTTCTGGATATTCTCAATGCAACAGTTATCTCCCACCGTTACATTATGCAGCGTCACATGCCGCAAACCGGAATGCTTCCTGATTCCTCCCGGCAACATAAATTCTGAATGGAACACTCCCAAACACACCTCACCCGAAAAACGGGTATGATGCACAAATTCCGTTGAGAACTCTTCTGCAACGGTTACTTTCCCCCAATCATCAGCCAGACATGACTGGCTCTTCAACCGGAGAATTTCATCTTCGGTCAGTCTTCTGTAATTCATCCTTATAACGAGTTATGAGTTATGAGTTATAAGTTATTGCCTTTGCCGGCACTACCGATTCAAACCGCTGCCAGCAAATAACTCATAACTTATAACTCATAACTAAAATTAAACTTCTTCTTCGTAGGTCTGATAAAGAAAGTCATTATAGGGGTACTTCTGCACGTGCAATTCCTTCACACGCTGATAAACTACACTCTTCAGTTCCTCCATATTGATTTTTTCGCGGGCAGAAATAAAGAGGCAGTTATCCTCCATCTTAGCCATCCACGTCTTCATCAGTTCTTCGAGTGTCAAGTTTTCCTTGGTTCTGGGGGTAAGGTCGTCAGCCGCTTTCTCTATATAAGTATAAGCGTCTATCTTATTGAATACAAGAATCATGGGCTTACCGGCGGCACCGATATCTGCCAACGTCTTGTTCACAACTTCTATCTGTTCTTCAAAATCCGGATGAGAGATGTCTACGATATGCAACAGCAAGTCCGCCTCGCGTACCTCATCCAGAGTAGACTTGAAGGAGTCTACCAAATCCGTCGGCAATTTACGGATAAAGCCCACCGTATCGGATAGCAGGAACGGCAGGTTCTCAATAATCACCTTACGCACCGTAGTATCCAACGTGGCAAACAGCTTATTCTCTGCAAAGACTTCACTTTTCGAAAGCAAAGTCATCAATGTGGATTTTCCTACATTGGTATATCCCACCAATGCCACACGAATCAAGCGTCCGCGGTTCTTCCGCTGGGTAGACTTCTGCTTGTCAATCTCAGCCAAGCGCTCCTTCAACAATGACATACGGTTCAAGATGATACGGCGGTCCATTTCCAGCTGCGTTTCACCCGGGCCGCGAAGTCCCACGGAACCTTTACCTCCACCGGCACCGGAGCCACCACCCTGGCGTTCCAAGTGGGTCCACAAACGTTGCAGACGAGGAAGCATATACTTGTATTGCGCCAGCTCCACCTGCGTTTTTGCATTGGCAGTCTGGGCACGCATGGCAAAGATATCGAGAATCAGGGACGTACGGTCCAGTATCTTGATTTTGAGTTCAGCTTCTATATTGCGTATCTGCTTGGCGGAGAGTTCATCATCAAAAATCACCATGCCGATTTCGCGTTCGGCTTCTTCTTCATTCCGGATATACTCTTTAATTTCTTCCAGCTTGCCCTTGCCGACATAAGTCACGGAATGCGCTGCATCCAGCTTCTGGGTAAACCGCTTCACTACTTCCGCCCCGGCTGTCTCAGCCAAGAATGCAAGCTCGTCCAGGTATTCATTGGTCTTACGCTCATCCTGAGTCTTCGTGACAAGACCTACCAATACCGCTGTTTCTGCCTGCGCTTCGGAGATTACAAATTCTTTCATAGTTTCTATACCTTATTATATATACGTATTGTTGGTTCGGGCAGCAAATATAAATAATTTTGGCGGAAGCGCCTTAAAAAGGGGAATAAAATAAAAACAGACACAATAGAAAAATGGCATGTAAAATGAAGTCGAACTTCATCTTACATGCCATTTCAAATTACATGTTATCTAATTGCCAGAATAATCAGAACCCTTCCGGCATCTCCAACGTTTCCGTGAATCCCTGATACAGTACTCCCCATTTACCACTGTCAAGTACTACTAAGCCCTGCATCGGGAAAGACAACACGTTTCCTTTACGCTCCATACCTGCTGCTGCAAAGTATAGCATACCATAATCCGTCTTGTCATAACCAGTAGGTTGAGGATCCCAACCTATCAGTTCTTGATTGTCATCGCTTAGCGTAAACATGATGGGATATCCTTTCGTAATGCAATCTTCCAGCTTATAGATGTTAGCCTCTTTAGCCTTCAGCACAGGTTGATCCCAACCCTCGCCAAATAATTGAGATGCATAGTAGCCTGTACCTATATTGAGCCAAGTATAGTCACGCTTTATATTGACCGTCACCTTAGGTGAACCATAAACGTAGGAATCTTCTTCAGGAATGGTAATAGTATAAGATGCAGTAGTACCCACAGCTATGTCAAACGCAATCTTTACTTCTTTGAGTGCTTCACCGGCAGCAAAATCAATCGTTGTCGGTACTGTTACGTTCTCCGCATCTGTAGTCAAGTGAATAGATGCAGCCGCATCTGTTTTCTGACGGCCGATTTTGATCACAAAAACCTGTTCATCATTCGGATAATAAGTCAAATCAGTGTTATCAGCATAAATATAAGCTTGTACACCCTCGGTAGGAACCGGAGAAGGCTCCCACTCCACACCGTCTGAACAAGCCGTCATAGCCAAACCGCATACGGCCAAGCCCAAAAACAATTTATTGAATATCTTATTCATATACAAATTCTATTAAAAGTTAGTTCATTGGTTAATTGTTACCCGGTGCAAACTCCCCTATCGGAGTAGGACGTTTAGCAATAGCACCGGACGGGTCCGGATTGTTCATTCCCTGAAGGGCAGTATTTGAATCGACCTCGGTCTTAGGAATCATCAATGTCCAGTTGGGCTTCACACCTTTACAGTTTATCTTGAAGATATCTTCTATAAAGTTGGTACCCTCATAATTCTGAATGACATCCGGTTTCAGACGTTTAGCCGTGGGGAATGCGATTCCCTCACCCCAGAACTCGATACGCATCTGTTTCAACACCTCAAGCTGGAAATTACGCAAATCACCCGTACTGAAATTGTAATTGCTCTGGCGGTACTGCTTCATAAAGTTATTCAACAACTGTACGCCTGCTGCCACATCCTGGCTGGCACCTACTGCTTCAGCCTCTATGAGATACATCTCTTCCACACGCATCACGGGAATATCTGCAGCCGCACCCACAGAATAAGTGTTATAGTCACCACCCACGGGGCGGAACTTCAATGACATATAATCCGGTTGTTCATCCAGCCATGCATTGCCTCTCACTGACTGGTAAGCGTAAGTACTTCTGTCCGGGTCAAGGTAAGAATATTTGCGGAAATCGGTAGCAGGAATCGCGTCATAAAGTGAACGTGCCATCTGGAGCTTAGACAAAGAAGCATATCCCCAATCCGCTTCATTGGAAATGTGACCAATGAAATTAGCAAGATTACCCATATTGGAAGCCGTGGGGTGAAGGTACCACATCCATGCAGAAGTAGCCGTATTGAAACCGGTAGTGGGATTATGCCACTGTGATTCGCTCATAGGTGTTGCTCCCGACTTATCAATAGCCTTGCGGGCATACTCGGCAGCTTTAGCAAACTGACCATCCCACATATATACTTTGGCCTTCAGACCATATACGACCGCCAAGTCAGGGAAGTTCTTACTGACAGGTGTATAAGACTCCAAACCTATCTCTGCCTTGTCAAGGTCGGCAAGAATGAAATTCACCAATTCTTCGTGGGTCGCACGCGGATTGCTCTTCGCAATGTCGTTAGTTGTTGCCTCAGTCACGATGGGCACCGTCAGCCCCAGTACCTTGCTACAATCGGTATAGATGTTTTCTACCGGTTCGAAAAGTACCATCAGCGTATAATAGTCCAATGCACGGAAAGCATGGGCTATACTTCCAAGCCCACGCATTTCATCGGTAATTGTGGGATCAGTCACATCAACGGCCGCAATCACGTCATTGGCCGATTTAACGAACTTATATAGGGTGAAGTAAGGCAAATATGAATAATAGCCGGTGTCGTTCATACCATTATTGGCATTGAAGCGCCACCACCAGTCATATCCGTAATCCGTAGCCACGACATCACCCAGCAGTTCTGTCTGGGCCAACATCAATGAGGGATAAGCAAGGTCGGTCTCATGTGTTTGCTTACCGTACACTAGATAGCCTTGTACCATTTGCGATGGCAAGCCATTAAGCGAAGCCTCAATCGCTGTTGCCGATGCACCAATCTGATCGGAGGTCGCTGTAGAATCTTCGGGAAAAACCTCTTCTATACAGCCGGTCAATACCGTGGCCGATACGACCATAACCGAAAATAGTTTGAATATATTCTTCTTCATAATCATTGTAATCTATATATTAGGTTTAGAACTCAAATGACACACCACCGGAGATGGTACGCATCGGTGAATAGAAAGTAGCATTGGTTGTCTCGTCGTATGACTGACGTGGGTCGAACCCTTTACGTTTAGACCAATAGAAAACATTTTCTGCCGACATATACACGCGCAATGAGTTGATGGCCAACTTTCTTGTCCACTTGGAAGGTAACGTGTAGCCCACATTAATATTCTGGATATTCAAGAAGCTTGCATTTGTCAAGAAGCGCGTAGACATTGCCCCTGAATATTGGTCGTTCATCTGGAAACGAGGGATATTAGTATTTGTGTTCTCAGGAGTCCATGAGTTCAGCAAATCCTTATGGTAGTTGTAACCAGCCGTACCATAAGGTGACGACATAAAGTAAGCATACGTACCATCATATTGCTTACCACCAATCTGGTAAGTGAAGTTTATGCCGAAGTCCACGCCATATACTTTCAGTTTGGTACCGAAACCACCATACACCTTAGGTATTGAGCTTTCCTCTGTGATGTAATAGTCAGCCTGAGCATGATTCGTAGTCGTTTCACGTCCGGTGATATTGCCGGCCTCGTCCTTGACATTCTTATAGAACAAAGACTCACCCTTTTCATTCACTCCGGCATACTCCTTCAAGCGCCATGTAAACATAGACAAATCCTCACCAATGAAGAAGCTTCCGTTAGAATAGCCCTTATATCCTTTTCCATCAGCTGTATACTCAGTAGTAATCAACTTATCAGGATCAAGCATCGTAATACGGTTCTTCAAGGTTGAAATGTTCACATTCACATCCCACGTAAAGTTACGTGTATCGAAGATATTCACATTGAAGTCCATTTCCACACCACTATTGACCATGTTACCAACGTTGTCCATATAGGAAGCATAACCCAATGATGGAGCCACGGTAAATGAGAACAACATATCCGAAGTCTTACGTCTGTAGTACTCGATGCTACCGGTTACACGGTTCCACAACTGGAACTCTGCACCGATATTGAAGTTAGTGTTGGTTTCCCAAGTGATGTCTTTAGTGCCCTTAGATTTAAATGAAGTACCAAGGCTGTTGTTAGAGTTGATAATGTTAAATCTATCCGTATAGAGGAAGTCACCGATATTGTCATTACCTTGTGAACCAATAGAAGCCTTCAGCTTCAGTTCCTGCACCCATGAAGCATCAAACCAGCTTTCTTTGTTGATAAGCCACGCACCGCCTACCGACCAGAATGTACCCCAGCGATGGTCCGGATGGAAACGGCTGGAAGCATCACGACGCAAAGAAGCCGAGCCGAAGATGCGTTCGTCATAATTGTATTGCAAACGGCCGAAGAAACCTTCATTGTTACGACGCTCTTTATAGGAAGAAGCACCTTGTCCGTCGATAATGGCACCATCCAATTCCTTATTGCCTTGAGAGAACATCTGCGACTTGCTGGCCCCAAGTTCATAGTAGCGATAATCATAATATTCGTGACCTAAAAGAATATCGAAGTTATTGTCGCCAAACGAACGGGCATAAGAAACAAGTTGTTGCAGGTTGTAATCGTAAGTACGTGTATGATACTTACTCACTGTACCGCCAGTGGAGTCGAACTGCCCGTAGTAAGGATTGTAAACGTAACTATGACGTGTCTCATCCAAGTTGAAAGCACCATTGAATGTCACCTTTAGGCCTTCTATAGGAGTTATATCTACAAAGGCGTTGCCGTTAATGGCATTTCCTTCAGAGTTTCTGGTATTTAGTTTATTGTCTAGAATAGGGTTGGCATCAGCAATGAAAGGACGCTGCATACCTGCATTGATACCACTACCGTAGTCCATCATTCCAATACCATTATTATCCACCATGATGCTGCCGTCAGCATTGCGCACGTAGGCGGGATAGATGGGAGCCATTTGGGTAACAAACGCCCATATATTACCGGTAGACGAACTGGTACCATTGTTACTCAACGAGTTAGAATCAAAACGTGCATATCCCATATTACCACCAATCTTCAACCACTTCTTTGCCTGATAGTCGGCTTTCAAACGGCCTGTCAAACGTTTCAGGTCAGAGCCTTCAGTGATACCCTCATTTCCAAGATAACCTAAAGAAACATAGAAAGAGGACTTTTCATTGGCTGCGCTCACCGAGAAGTTGTATTCCTGACGCAGACCGGTACGCATTCCCACATCTTCCCAATCATCCGGAGTCAGCAGATAGTCACGTCCTTTATAATTCACAACTCTACCCAATGTGGCGTTGGGATTAAGTTTACCGTTCTGACCGATGAGGAATTGCCCATCGGGAACTGTATATACATTGTATCCCAATCCACCGTTGGAGCCAAACAGATTCTTGTTTGCCTCAAGCCATGCAGCTTGGTCATTCATTCCCGTTGACTTATAATAATTGTTCATGGCACGATAATGCATCTCGTAGTACATGCCAGGATTGTCAATCACTTCATATTTCTGCAACGCTCGAGTGTTAGCACCCCACTTAGCATCAAAAGTCACCTTAGCCTCTCCCGACATATTGGCCCTTTTGGTAGTGATGATAATTACACCATTAGCACCACGAGCACCGTAAAGAGCATTGGAAGCCGCATCCTTCAATACTGTCATTGACTCAACGTCGTTAGGATTGATATTATTAATATCACCGCTATAAGGAGCGCCGTCCACAATAATCAGAGGGTCATTCTTTGCATTGATTGAGCTAAAACCACGAATCTTGATGGATGACTTTGAACCCGGAGCACCGTCATTGGAAGTCAGTGTCACACCCGGCACAGCACCTGCCAAGGCATCAGTAACATTCGTCACTTGCGACTGCTCCAGCTTTTCGGTACCAACCACCTTAGCCGAACCCGTAAATGCAGACTTCTTTGCTGTACCGAAAGCAACCACCATTACCTCATCAAGCATCTCAGTATCAGACTTCATCACCACTTTTAAGCTGGGTTTTATTGCCACTTCTTGGGTCTGCATACCAATATAAGAAATCACCAAAGTTTTCGCGGAACTTGGTACGTTTGGTAATGTAAAATCACCATCTACACCGGTAATAGCACCAATTTGTGTACCTTTTACCAATACAGAGGCTCCAATAACTGGCTGCCCGTCTTCTTCAGAAATTACAACACCTGTAACCTTCTGGGTTTGGGCAGTTACTAGGCCTATTCCGACAAAAAGACAGGCCAATAACAGCATTAATTTTCTTTTCATAAATTCTCTCTTAAAGTTTAACTTTACATTAATTGTTTCTTTACTCTAACAAAGTGCAAATATATTAATAAAACTGAAACGAACAACTATTTTATTGAAAAAACCTTGTAAATCTATCAATTTGTTAATTAAACATGCCACTTTATGCTTAATAACAGATTTTTCACACTTAAAAAACCTAAACTGGCTTATGTTTACTATCACTATGATTCCCTCTTTTAGGATGATTTTTCCAAGAAATACACATATTTTAAAACAAAATGGTTAATAAATAAGCCGCTAAAACAGAGAACGGACCTGATTTTGAAACAAATTGAGAGTTCCCGGAGGCTAAATACCGATTAATAGCTAAACACAAAAAGACACTTTTTAGAGATATTAATTCTTATTCTAATCCCATCGAGCACAGAATATCGTCTTATTTGTTATTGGTATTAATTAAAATCAAGTAAAATGAGTAAGATTATTTACAATCTAGTGTACAACAGAAAAAGAAGCCTGAATAAAAAAGGAATGGCATTGGTACAAGTAGAAGCCTATTTGGACAGAAAGAAAAAGTATTTTTCAACCAAAGTTTATTTAAAGCCAGAACAGTGGGACAATAAAAAGCTTATTGTGAAGAATCATCCTAATGCAGATGCGCTGAATAGATTGATATATGAGTTCATGGCTATGATAGAAAAAAAAGAGTTGGAATTGTGGCAGCAAGGAAGGCGTATTTCATTAGAGTTACTAAAGGATGTTTTGAGCACAAGCGAAAACAAAACCTCTTTTATTCCTTTTTTTAGGCAAGAGATAGCAAACTCTACTCTAAAAGAAAGTACAAAACGAAATCATCTCTCCACTCTTTCATTATTACAACAGTTCAAAAAGGATGTAACCTTTTCTGATTTAACATTCGAATTCATATCCTCCTTTGAATATTTCTTGCAATCAAGAGGTTATCACACAAATACGATAGCCAAACATATGAAGCATCTGAAGCGACATATAAATGTCGCCATCAACAAGGATTATATGGAGATACAAAAATACGCTTTTCGAAAGTACAAGATTAAAACTATAGAAAACAAGCATACGCACTTATCTCCTGAAGAGTTGGAGAAGTTGGAGAAATTAAGCTTGGCTGGCAGATATACTAAATTGCAAAAGACTTTAGATGCATTCTTGTTTTGTTGCTATGCAGGAATGAGATATTCTGATTTTATCAGTTTATCACCCGATAACATCGTGGAGATTCGTCAAGAAACCTGGCTAATTTATAAATCCATAAAGACGAGTACAGAAGTCAGATTACCTCTTTATCTCTTATTCGAAGGAAAAGGGCTTGTTATTCTGGACAAATATCGGGATGACTTACAAAGCTTCTTTCATTTAAGGGATAACTCTAATGTGAACAAGGATTTAATTGTGATTTCCCGCCTAGCTGGTTTATCAAAAAAAATTTCATTTCACACTGCTCGCCATACTAATGCAACTCTATTGATTTATAATGGAGTAAACATTACAACGGTGCAAAAATTATTGGGGCATAAAAGTGTTAAAACCACACAAGTGTATACAAATGTAATGGATATGACTATAGTGCATGATTTAGAAAAGAACCATGCACTCATGCCTTTGCCTAAAAAAACACGAACTTAGCATAGCCAATACTACACTTTCATATCGTTAGTCATATACTTCTCCTTTAAAGTCTGTTCATTCACTATTCAGTTTCAGTTTGCTCGCTGCAAACTTACTGCATACGTTTTGCAGTACCACTGCATATTGTTTGCAGTATCACTGCATATTGCTTGCAGCCGCGCTGCATATTAGTTTGCAGTACCACTGCAACAGCTTTGCAGTATCGCTGCAATAGGTTTGCAAAATTTTGCAGTAAGAAATTGCTGAGAATCAATTAAGTATAGTATAGTGTAAATAGAAGATTGACATTGGTGTGTTATCAATATTTAAGACTGATTGGAGGTGTGGAAGCAAATTTTGCTTCCACACTTTTGCATTGCTTCCACAGCGTCTGTAATGCCGATGAATAGAGGGATACAAGGAGCGGGTGGAAGTGTGGAAGCAAAAATGATGAAAACTGTTATGAAGAAACAACAGTTGTCTTGATTGTTTAGCTAATCACAAAGTTTTGAGTTTACTGTTTTTTGAAGCTATTGAAATATTCTTTTACATAGACTTTAGTACTTTCGCTAATAAAATGACAATGTAGAGTAAATGCTTCATTGAAAGCAGCTAGGATGATAGATGTTGACAAAAGATATTCTTCATATAAGAGGAAGAATCATTTAAAATCTTTAAGCAACGTATTAACTTTATGATATACATATGATAACCAAGTCATTAATTCAACAAATAGTATCACAGCAGTAAGGTTTTATGCATTGTACCCCTATACACATACCTTGTGAGAAAGGAAATTTCGCTATAGTGATTTCTATTACATGGTATAATTGCTTGATTATTAATAAAATAAAAGAGTTGTAGTTCCGCGAAAACTCTGGTGATTTCGTACATCGGTATGAAGACTCAAGAAGTGGTAATCAAACCGAGCGTAAAAGTGGTTATGATGCCTGATACAGAGATACTTGATGAAGTAACAGTAGTGGCTTATGGCACTAAACGTAAACAAGATTTGGTGGGTTCTATCAGCAGTGTAAAGAATGAGATTATCAGTAATTCACAAGCTACATCCGTGTCCAATGCATTAGAAGGAGCTGTGGCTGGTTTGCAAGTTGTAAGTTCTTCCGGCCAGCCGGGACAAGATGCCAATATCGTATTACGCGGTATCGGTTCTATTTCGGCCAGCAACAATGCACTGATTGTAGTAGATGGTGTGCCCTTCAACGGCAAGTTGTCGGACATCAACCCTACAGACATTGCTTCAGTGAACGTGTCGAAAGATGCTGTATCCAACTCTTTGTATGGTTCCCGTGCAGCAGGTGGTGTGGTCATGATTACTACCAAGACCGGACGCAAAGACAAGGTGGCCATCAACTTTAACGGCTCCTGGGGTGTGGCACAGCGTGCGTACAAGGACTATGATATGGCTACTGATCCGGGAGAGTTCTACCGTTTGTCTTGGTATGGTCTTCGTAACACCTATTGGGCGGCTGGAAAATCCATTGAAGACTCTAATTTAGCAGCCAGTCAGGATTTGCTGGGCGAACTGGGTAATTACAATGCTTATATCATCCCGCAAGGAGAGTATCTGGTAACACCAGATGGAAAACTTAACCCCAATGCACGTCTGCGTTATAATGATTCGTTTGCCGATGCCTTGTTCGACAATGCCTTCCGTCAAGAGTATAATGTATCTGCATCGGGTGGTAATGACCGCACAGATTACTATGTATCTATGGGCTTTCTGGACAATGACTCTTATGTGCTAGGTTCTTCTTATGAGCGCTTTACGGCTCGTGCCAACGTTAACTCTCAGTTGAAATCCTGGTTGAAGGTAGGTACCAATGTAGGCTATTCCAAAGCGACTCAGAATGGTGTACAAGAGAATGCCGGAGCTGCCTCCAATCCTTTTGAGGTGGCACGTTCTTGGGCTCCCATCTTCCCGGTTCATGCCTATGATGCAGAAGGTAATATGAAATATTATGAGGACGGAAGTCCTATGTATGATGCCGGAAACGGTGAGACAGACGGTACATCTAAACGTCCTACGGCTACTAACCAGAATGTGATAGCCAATATGAAAGAGGATATTCGTGAAACTGTGTACAATAATCTGACTTCACGCTCGTATCTGGAAATCTCGTTCTTGAAGAATTTCAAGTTTACAGCAAACTACAGTTATGATTTCACGAACAGTAGCCAGACAGTATTCTACACTCCGCTCATCGGTGACGGACAGTCTTTCGGTGGTCGTGGTACAAAAGGAAGCTACAACACTACGACTACCAACTTCAACCAGATTCTGGCCTACAGCAATGTTTTTGGCGATAACCACCACTTGTCGGCCAAGATAGGTCACGAGTACTATAAGTATGAATATCAGTATTTAGCAGGACAGAAGACCAATTTCTTTAATCCGAACAATCCGGAACTGGACAACGGTGGACAAATGCAATACATTAACAGCTACACGGCAAACCATAACATCGAGGGGTATTTCGGTATGGCAGACTACGACTATAGCAACAAATATTATCTTTCTGCAGCCTTCCGTCGCGACGGTACTTCCCGCTTCTTGGACCGCTGGGGTAATTTCTGGTCGGTAGGTGCCGCTTGGCGTATTTCCAACGAAGCATTCATGGAGGGTACAAACTCTTGGTTGAACGACTTGAAACTGCGTGCGTCTTATGGTACCCAAGGTAATGAAAGCATCCTTTCGGAGTATGACTATGCCTATGTGTACACGCCTTATCAAGACCAATACACAGTTACTTGGAATGGTTCAGAGTTGGGTTATTCACCGGAATTCTACGGTAATCCGGACTTGACTTGGGAAAAGCAGAAGACTTTTGACGTGGGAGTAGATTTCCGTCTATTCGACAGAGTATACGGTTCATTCGAATATTTTTATCGTCGTACAGACGATATGCTCTTCAAGCGCCCTGTAGCTTACTCTACAGCCGGACGTCCGTATAATTGGGAAAACCTGGGTGCGATGAAAAACACTGGTATAGAGTTTGAAGTGAATGTGGATATTTTCAATCAGCCCGACCTAAAGTGGACGGTATCGCTCGTGGGATCTCACTACAAGAACCGCATCGTGACACTGCCCGAAGAAAACCGTGAAAATGGTATCACTTCCGGTCCGTTCAACCTGCGCGAAGGTAAGAGCCGCTTTGAATACTATACTTATATGTATGCCGGCATGGACGAAAAAGGAAATGCCATGTGGTACATGGATGAGACAAACGAGAAAGGGGAAGTGACAGGCCGTACTACCACCACCACTTATGCAGACGCAACCCGCTACTTCATTGGAAAATCTGCACTGCCCGATTTCAACGGTGGTTTGAGCACTACTTTCTCTTACAAGGGAATTGACCTTTCTATAGCAACGGCTTTCCAAATTGGTGGCTATGCTTATGACTATTCTTATCTGTCCGGCATGAGCTCCTCATTCTACGTAGGTCATAATAAGGATATGTGGAAAACATTCAACCCTGAGACCGGTCAAGGTTCACTTCCTATTTGGAATGCTGACAATGCTTCCAACTCTTTCACTCAGCAATCAGACCTCAATCTGATAAAGGCCAGCTACTTCAGCATCCGTAACATCACTTTGGGCTACACATTGCCGAAGAACCTGACGCAGAAATTGGGTGTTGAGAAACTGCGTATCTATGCTACGGCAGATAATCTCGGCTTGTGGTCCAAACGTCAGGGATTTGACCCTCGTGTGGCAATGGCTGGTTCTGATGATGAATATGGAGGCTATTCTCCGATGCGTGTGATTTCCGGAGGTATCAACCTTACATTCTAAACTAAAAAATAAAATTGTATATGAAGATAATGAAATATATGATGCAGGTGCTTCTTGTTGGGGGCCTGCTTACATCTTGCATTGAAGATGCTGATGTTACCGCTTATTTGACTGAAGACCAACTGGGCAATGTGGCTCAGGAAGATCCTGATAAGGCTTTTTCAGCTGCTGTGGCAGGTATGTATACTGATATGCAACAGTATGTTGACGTCAATATGAGTCACAACTATTTCGGTCAAAAGAGTTTTGATTACTTAACATCGCTGATGGGCAACGATATGATTATGACCGGACGTTTCGCCATGAGTATGTATCATTATTTGCTGGATTACTGGCAACAGAACTATACTCCGACCAACAACCGTTGGAAAGAGTACTATCGCGTCATAGCCAATGCCAACAATATCCTCAAGCTGATTGACCCCAGCAGTGAAGATCCCGCCAATTTGAAATATCGTGCCATTGCCCTTGGTTTCCGTGGCTATGCCTACTTACAACTGACTTACTTATATCAGCATTCCTACTATACCGGTGCGGATGGAACGAAATGGGGCCGTGGAGAGAAATATGACTTCTCCCAGTCTCCGTGTGTACCGCTTATTACAGAGGATACGGAAGGTGACCAGCCACGTGCTACTGTAGCCCAAATCTATGAACAAATCAAGAGTGACCTTACTACTGCTTTCGATTTGTTCAAGAATTTGGATATGACGCGTACTTCCTCACCCACTGATATGGATGGCTGCGTGGTAGCTATGCATTTGGCTCGTGCAAATATGGTTATCCATGAATGGGATGAGGCGATAAAGTATGCGCAAGTGGTGATTGATAATTTCCCCATATTGCAGAGTGAAGACCAGATACTCCAGGGATTCAGTAATATCAGCTTACCGGATGTAGTATTCGGATGTGATATTACAGCAGACAATAGTACGACTTATATGTCTTTCTTCTCGCAGATGGATACTTATGGTGATGGGTATGCCGGCATCGGTGTATGGCGCGCTGCCTTTAAGCCATTAGTAGACCGTATCGCGGATACTGATATCCGTCTGCAATGGTTCTGCTGCGACCGTTCTACAGGTGTAACAGATGCTTCCGGTAATCGTATAACATTGATTCGTGACACTCAGTCTCCAGTTGCCGTGGAATACCAAGCTGTAAAATTTATCGGTACAGGTCGTGATAACATCAAGGCCGGTGTGTTCAGCGGATGGGAACTGGGAGATTATATTTACCTGCGTTCAGAAGAAGCTTACATGATAAAAATGGAAGCTTTGGCTCACAAGAGTTCTGCAGAAGCAGTGACTGAACTGAATAGCTTTATGAAGACTCGCCAGCCCGATTATAATTACACTTTCACGAATAAGGCTGACCTGATAGAGGAAATCATTTATCAGAAACGTGTAGAGTTCTGGGGTGAAGGTTTGGAATATATTGATAATCGTCGTTTGAATATTCCTGTAGATCGTACAGATGAAACTTGGGGCGCAGAAAATAATAATCACTTCTCTGCCGGTAAGTTCCGTTATAACCAAGAAGACAGGCCGTTCCTTTACCAATTACCTCTCTCTGAAATAGAGAATAATTCTCAGCTTTCTCCGAGCGACCAGAATTAATACCTCAAAGGACATGTTATACGGAAAAATAACACAGAAGCGATATCTGTGCAGACTAATCAAGCTGCATTACCCCAACAATAATAATGCGACAACTATGATGATTCATCCGGTTGAACATACCGGAATTTCATAATAAAGTGTTTTTGAGAAGCCACTCATTGTGAAATGGGTGGCTTTTCTTCTCTTAATCCTACAAAAGACTTCAGGGGAAGTGTTATTTCAAGATTACATATCTTCCAAAAAAAGCCCTTTATAAGAAACAGAGCAGTTTTCCCATTCTTTGTTGATTGTGAGAAAATATTCTCCTTTTTTCTTCAATATTCCCCAATCTATCCGTTCATTATTGTGTTCAATTTTTACCAATTCGTAAAATGAAAAAATACAATGCCGGTCTTCCATCCGTTGGCTTCAATAAAAGTGAGGTCTTATCGATACGCCTAAAACCGTCATTTACGATTCTTCTTGAGACTGTTCTGCTATATTCTTTAAAACTGCCAATTCTTTTTTCGACTATAGAATTTCATAATACACCTTATCATTTTACATCAAGTCCACTATTATCGTAATGCACATTACGATAATACCAATTAGAGACGATAATTTGTATAAAATGAATTTCTCCTTGAACTTTTACACAAGAAACTATAAAGTAATTTATTAAGCTCCTTTAGAAATGATCTCATAAGTTCATTAGTTTTTTATACAGCAAACACAGACTTCCTATATTTGAAATAGGAATAAACTAATATTTATCTCTATCTGAAATGGGAATGGTTATTCTGTAATTTAAAATAGTATTTACATGAAATGCAATATTCTTATGGATGAAATAAGTAATACAAGTAAATATTCAACGAAAAATAAACAAATAATAGATATTGACATAATTACCCATTCTTTTAAAAAGAGGAATACTAATTTTACAACCGTAGTACATTAATTGATACTCAAACAGCTATTAATCAAAATATTACATTTATTAATGGTATCACATAAGTAAGGTTTTGTTTATTGTAGACCCATATAGGACAGCTTTGAAAAGAGTATTCCTTGTTTTAGCCAATTCTTTGACTTATTGTATATTCTTTATTATCAATATATTATACACATTGTAGTTCCGCGAAAACTTTGGTGATTTCTTATATTGGTATGCAGACGCAAGAGGTGGCTATAAAATCAAGCTTAAGAGTCGTAATGAAGTCTGATACTCAATTGGTTGACGAAGTCGTGATTGTAGGCTACGGTACAACGAAAAGAGAGGCTAAGACCGGTTCTATTACTTCTGTAACGTCTGACCAGATTGCTGAAATTCCAGCATCCTCCATTGACAAGATGCTTTCCGGTAAAATGGCAGGTGTGCAGATTACCCAAAGTTCCGGTCAGCCGGGTTCTTCTACAAGTATACGTATCCGCGGTACCAGTTCTATCAATGCCGGTAATAATCCATTGTACGTGGTAGACGGTGTTGCTGTGATGAGTGGTGATGATAGCGACTTGACCAACACCAGCAATGTCATAGCCATGCTCAATCCAAACGATATTGAAAATATTACTGTATTGAAAGATGCAGCTGCAGCTTCTGTATATGGTTCACGCGCAGCAAACGGCGTTATCCTTGTAACAACAAAATCCGGTAAGGAAGGTAAGAGCCGTTTTACAGTACGTGCCAAATATGGTGTTTCTTCTTTAGCCAACGACAATGATTACGGAGTGATGAGCGGGCAAGAATTGTTGAGTTATCAACGCCAAGCTATTATCAATGCTGGTAGAAATCCGGATGATCCTACCGGTGGTGCTAATTATTATCGTCCTTATGAATTGCTAAGCCGTCCACAAACAAACTGGATGGATCAATTTACCCGTCTTGGTCAAATGCAAGAATATGAAATCAATGCGTCCGGAGGTTCTGGAAAGACTAAATATTATAATTCATTGTCTTATCATAATAATGAAGGTATATTCTATGGCATCGATTTCAATAGAATACAAGCTCGTATCAATGTAGATCATGAGTTGAACAAATACCTGAAGACTGGTGTACGCCTCAACTTAGGTTATATGAAAAGTCAAGACGTACCAATGGGAGATTTGTATTATTCCAATCCGGCTTTTGCAGGTCTGACCATTCTTCCTTGGACTCCTGCATACAATGCAGACGGAACCCACTATACTCAGATTCCTGAAAACAGCAATCAGAATCCGCGCGCCACTGCCGAGTACGATGACCAATGGGACAAAACGTATCGATTCAGTGGAAATATATATTTAGAATGGAAGCCTATCAAACAATTAACTTTGAAAACCACGAACGCAGCAGAAATGGCTTTCAAGGAAGGACGCCGTTACTGGTCGAACGAAGCACATAACTATGATGCCGGTTATCCTAAGCTGCAAACAACTGAAACACAATATCGCTTACTGACAACTTCAAATACAGCTACCTATGAAGACATTTTCAGTAAGCACAGCGTACGTGTTTTATTGGGACAAGAAGCAACTCATAATACTTATTGGCAACAATACCAGATGTCTCAGGACTTGAATCCCGATATACCTTATCATCCGTCCGGAAACGCAGAAAAGTTCTTGATAGATTATGCACAAGGAACAGAAACTATGTTGTCGTTCTTCGGAATTGCCGATTATAACTACGATTCACGCTACTATTTGCAGCTGTCTGCCCGTTATGATGGTAGTTCACTTTTTGGCAGCAACAGTCAGTGGGGATTGTTCTACTCAATCGGTACATCCTGGAACCTCCACAACGAAGCCTTTATGGAAGACTATGACTGGCTTGACATGTTCAAATTGCGTTTCAGCTATGGTATAAACGGTAACAATAACATCAGGCAGTACCAACAATTCGGTACTTATACTTCCACTGCATACAACGGAACCACCGGTATGCGACCTTCTACTCCCGCAAATCCTGACTTGTCATGGGAAAAGAATGCTTCATGGAACGTGGGTATTGATTTTCGTTTTCTGAAACGTTTCTCCGGTAGTATCGATGTATATTCCCGCAAAACAACGGACATGTTGCTGGATAAAGCACAATCCAGTACATCTGGTTTCAACACAGCGCTACAAAATGTAGGGTCTATGCGCAATACGGGAGTTGAATTCCAGTTTGACGCTAACATTATTGATAATAATGACTGGAAGTGGGATGCAGGATTTAACATATCCCACAACAAATCCAAAATTCTGGAACTTGCAGGTGACGAAATGATGAGTTACTCTGAAGATTCACGCTTGAGGCATATTGTAGGCGAAAAGTTATTTACTTTTTACTTAAAAGACTATTATGGAGTGAATCCCGTAAACGGTGAAGCTCTTTGGAGAACGGAAAGCGGCGAATTGTCTAATGACTACAACGCAGCCAGATGGATAAAAGCCGGAAGTCCGGAACCGACGTATACAGGTGGTATCAATACCTCTGTAAGCTGGAAAGGTATTGCTCTTAGTGTTGTTGGAGAATTCAAAGGTGGTAATAAAATCCTTATAGTAGAAAACCGCTATCTACAGTCTGATGGTAACCAAATGAGTATGAATCAAGCCAAAAGCCTATTAAATTACTGGAAAAAACCGGGTGATACCGGCTGTTTGCCCAAACCGATTGCAGGAAATACCACTAACTCTTACAACTTCTCTTCTACACGTTTTATGGAAAAAGGCGATTATTTCCGAATCAAAGACATCACCTTATCCTACACATTCCCCACACAGCTCATCAAAAAGGCCGGTTTGGGAAATGCCAAAGTATACGCCAGCGGATTGAACCTTTATACATTCCATGATGTAAACTTCTGGGATCCTGAACGTGGCGTCGATGGTTTGGGATATGGTATATATCCTGTAACCAAGACGTTCGTTATCGGTTTGGATTTGACATTTTAATTAATCAGCTAAAAAGAAATTGTAATTATGAAGAAAATAATATTAGGATTAGCGGTTCTTGCAACGGGATTGACCACTTCTTGCAGCGGCTTCTTGGATGAAGAACCGATATTGAAGCAAAGCAACGAGTTGACTTTAGCTAATTATACAAGCTTGGATGCAGCAACAGCCGGTTTGTATTCTCCAATGCAGAGTTATACATGGTATGGGGCAAGTTTCATTCTGGCTTCTGAGTTACGTTGTGGCAATGCCAAGAATCCAAAGTCACTCGCCGGCTCAGGACGATACCGTGTAGATCCATTCTGGGACTACAATGAAAGTTCTACCTCCAGTATCTGGACCTATGCCAACTATACGATATCACGTGCCAACAATATCATCAATAATTTGGAAGGTAAAGAAAGCACAGAAGTGACAGCACAGCAAATCAACAATACAAAAGCTGAAGCTCTTTTTATGCGTGCATTAAGCTTTTTCGACTTGGTGATTACTTACGCCCAACCTTATACTTACGCCCCTGAGAGTCTGGGTGTACCGGTAGTGCTGGTTACGGAAAACGGATTACCTGCACGTAACACTGTGAAAGAGGTATATGACCAGATTTTGGCTGATTTGACTACCGCCGAAAGCATTATGGCAGACGGTTATGCCCGTCAAGGCATCACTGATGCCGCAGCTGCAGTAACAAAACCTGCCATCCAGGCACTGCTTTCACGTGTATATCTATATATGGGCGACTGGCAGAACAGCGCCGACTATGCCACCAAAGTCATCAACAACGGTAAATACAAATTAGCCGAAGGTGATAAGTATAGAGAAATGTTCACTGCAAACGTTGCCCCGGAAGGCGGAGAAATTATTTTCGAGGTTTATGGTTCCAATAAGAATGAGTATTGGGACGGCAGTGGCTGGGAAGGTATCTCTTACATCACCACCGGAGCAGAAGGCAGTGGCGACGTAAGTGCCACCAAAGATTTGGTAGACCTTTATGAAGACGGCGATATTCGTGGGGAAATGTTCACCATGAATGAAAATGACTACTTTACAACCAAGTATGCCGGTAAGACAGGTAGTGGTATTCCCAAAGAAAACAATATTATCGTTCTTCGCCTTTCTGAAATGTACCTGAACCGGGCAGAAGCACTTTATAACGGTGCACACGTTGCAGGTGCTACGGCACAATCCGATTTGGAAGCTATTGCAGCAAAACGCGGTTCCACGGCTCCATCTCCTTCTGCAACTTCCATTTTCACGGAAAGACGTAAAGAGCTGGCATTCGAGGGACATATCGCCTACGACTACGCACGTACCAAAACCTCTTTAGTACGTACAGACTATGACGGCATCAGCAATAAGGACATTCCTTTCCCCAGCGAAAAATGGGCTATGCCTATCCCGAAACGCGAAACGGATGCCAATCCGAACATGCAACAGAATCCCGGTTATTAATTAAATAGAAGTATATAGATATGAAAAGAATAAAATCAATATATGGTTTGCTGGCTGTAGAAGCACTGCTGTTTGCATCCTGCAACATAAACGAAGAGCCGACCTTTGACGATAAGGATGCTTTTGTTGCATTCACAAATGCAACAATGAGTATTGGGGAAGAAAAAGGGACACTTGAAATTCCGGTACTGCTGACTTCCCTCTCCGGTATATCTACCACAGTCGATTTTGAAGTGGTGGCAGAAGGTTCCACTGCAATAGAAGGAACTCACTATACCATAGACGGAGGTAAATCTCTGACATTTACCAAAGATGCCCCGACACAATATATCAAATTAGAAATCATTAATGACGATGTATTTACAAATCCGGGCTACCAGACTATTACCTTTTCCTTGAAAACGCCACAAGGTGTAAATCTTGGGGCAAACAAAACATGCCAAGTAACCATTCAGGACGATGAGCATCCATTGTTGTTCATCTTGGGTACCTATGCTGCTTCTGCAGAATCCTATTTTTCAAGTCGCGGCTCTTTCGATTGGGATATTACAATTGAACGTGATGCAGATGATTTGAATAAAGTTTGGATTGGTAATCTTGAACCATATTTTGCAGCCAATGGATTTGTCGCACCTTCCAAGAACTACTTCTACGGTACAGTAAATGAAGAAAAAACTGAAATCCGTGTTCCGGTAGGACAGAAAATCGGTTATTCCGACAATGGAGTGGATGTTGTATTGGCAGGATTCACCGGTCCGGATCCTGATGAAAGTGAAGAATTGAGCAGTGGGAAAAATATAACCATTACAATTCTTGAGAATGGTGCGAAACTGAGAATAGAAAATGCTTACGGTGCTGCAAGTGACGGCTGGTGGAACTTGATGTACGGTAATCAGACTATAACAAAAAAATAACTCCTAATCATAAATGAATATGAGAAAGATATTATATAGCATTTTGGGCATCGGTCTGTTTATGACCAGTTGCACCAACTTTGACGACCCTGTAACAGAAAAATATGGAGACGGCCCTGCCGTTTCCATAGATGTGACAGCTACAGCAGATTCGACTTTTACATTTACAGTAAGTCCGGCAAACGGTACACAATACTATTCTTATATAGTAATGAAAGCAGATATGCCGAAAGAACTGAGTGGTGCAACCTTATTAAAGGGAGGTTACTCCGGTGGAATAGCCGGTGAAGTAGTGAGTGCAGAAAAGAACGCGACAATCACCAACAACATGCGTGTAAAAGGTGCTCCTCTTTGTATGCCTAACACTACATATCAGATTTATGCAGTGGCAGCCAACGATAAAGGTATTACCGGAGCTGTAACCAACGTAAGCGTGACAACAACCGACGGCAATGCGCCTGCAGCCAAGACCTTTAATCCGGATACCAAAGCAAAAGCTGCAGCTGTAACATTCTCTGAAGCTATAGTAAGGAGTAACGGAGCCATCGTTGCCCAATATTATAAAGAATGGGACATTAACAATGCCGTAACTCTCACAGAAGAGGAGTATACAGTAAGTATTGAGGGGGCTGTCGTAACATTCTCCGCCCCCAAAGCTCCGGCTGGTTCTATCCTGACGTTCTCTTGGGAATCGGGTGCCTTTGTAGACAGCTTCGGCAATAAATGTACTGCAATGAGCAGTGGCATTAACGTTAATACCGGTAAGTTTAGAGGTGTTTATGTAGCAACAGATAAAGAGAATTTTGCTGTAGCAGACAGTTATTTCACTGCACCTGAAATAGAAAGCGTATTCCCGGAATGGGAAAAATTTGAAGGTAAAATTACTTTTGAGTTTGATGTTTACCGCAATGAAAACAGTGTTAAGCCAGGGGCGCTTTCGGTAGTTTACAGCAATGATACACGCTCAACCACCATAAAGCTTGATAAAAACCAATGGTCAGTATCGGGTAAAATTGTTACATTCCATTTGCCATCTGCTCCACAAGGCGGAGATATTGTCTCTTTAATCATGGAAGAAGGTGCCATTACGGATGTTTATGGTAATCAAAACAATGCATACTCCTCTGAAAACGTATGGTGGAAGTTTTTTGCCATGACCAAAGAAATGGTACTGGGTAATTTCAATTTCACTTATGTTTCTGCATACGATGGAGAAAAGTATGATGCCGGCATAGCTACCATCATAGAAGATCTTGAGGCTGAAAATGGGGTTATCATCAAAAACCTTTATATGGATGGTTCTGAACTGCCCGGACGTTATGACATTACTACGGGTAAGTTCTATGTTGGTTCGTTTTATGAGCTCGGTGTTGTGGCTGGAAAAGATCAAAACTATGGCTTAATAACTTATTCACTGACCGAACAAGATGAAATAGCATTTACTGTAAATGCAGATGGTACCATTGTTTCTACGGACTTTGGCGTAGTGGCCTGTGACGAAAATTTTGTATCTGTACTTGGATGGTGGGAAAAAGCAACAACAGCGACACTCACTCCGGCAGCCAAAACCAGGACCGCCGTTCAATTATTTAGCGGCAACAAAAAAGTTACCAAGGTTGCAGTTACCGGTATAGAGTCTTTGGGCACTGTAAACAAATAATTAACCTATAAAATAGGGTCCTTTTCTTCCATGCACATCCGACAAGATTGATGGAGAATAGGACTCTTTTGTTATCCACTAATATGAACTAATTATGCTTAAAAAACACATCCTATTCTTAATCTGCTCACTTTTCCTTTGGAATGCAACCTATGCCGAAGAAGTGACAAAAGACGTGGCTGCCAAAACTGCCGTAAAGATTATGGCACAACAAATTCCTGGTTTCAAAGGAAGTGTGCAGTCTGTCACAGCAGTCACGTATGAGAACGAGGTTGCTTACTATATCATACAGTTCACACCCGGTGGCTGGACTTTGATAGCAGCAGATGACATGTCTTCCCCACTTTTAGGTTATTCTGAACAAGGAATCTACAAGAAAAACGGACAGCCGGACAATGTAAAGTCGTGGCTGGAAGGTTATAGTCTGCAAATACGAAGGAATTCGCGGTTAAACGGTAAGAAACATCAGGGTTGGGAAACATTAAATAGTCGCCCTGTCACTCGTGCCGCAAACGACAAAATTGCTCCTCTGCTTACCGTAAATTGGAATCAGGGAAAACCTTACAACATTTACTGCCCCTCCAATAGCAACGGTACAGCCCTTGTAGGCTGTGTTGCCGTAGCCATGGCACAAGCCATGAGCGTGGCTAAATATCCGGCAAAACCTCAAGGGGAATATAGCTATACGAGTGCCAACTATGGAAGTATGTATATCAATTATGACAAGGAACTCGCCTATGATTGGAATGCTATCATAACAGGAGTAAACAACAAACAAGAAGTAGCACGCTTACTTTACCATTGCGGTGTTTCGATTAAGATGGATTATGGAACAGATGGCTCAGGTACACAAACTTCCTATATTCCAGCCGCACTGATACGAAATTTCGGTTATCCCTCATCTGTAAAATACTACTCACGTACCGGTTATAGCGGAGATTGGGAGCAACTGATTTTGAATGAATTGAAAGCCGGTCGTGTCGTATGCTATAGTGGTGCCGATTTGAAAAAAGGATACGGGCACTGTTTCAATCTGGACGGATTCGACGGTAGCCTCTATCACGTAAACTGGGGATGGGGTGGCGCAAACAACGGTTATTTCCCGTTGGATGGTCTACGCGATGCCACCATGGATATGGATTATACAGCCCAGCAGGGAGTAGTGGTAGGTATCCGCCAGCCCTCGGACAGTCCAAGTGACATCGCATTGTCCAATACTACCGTGAAAGAGAAACAACCGGTAGGAACTGTTGTCGGCAAAATTACGGTAGAAAGTGAAGCCACTAACCCGACTTATGAGTATTCTGTCAGAGGAGAATACAGTATTATCCTGCACGATTACATCAAGGCTCCATTTATTGTTGAAAACGGAGAACTGAAAACTACAGAAACCTTGAACAAAGAGGACGGAGATTGGATTATAGAAATTACCGCTACCAATGTGAGTAACAAACTTTCTTACACTAAGCAGTTTACAATTCATGTAGCAAGTACCTCGGAAACAGAAGAGACACCGGCTTCCAAAGTATCAATGAAGTATGACAAGATTAAAAAGGAACTGACTCTGAAATCTCCTCAACCAGTATCCTACCTACTCTATTATACAGAAACAGAAGATGTGGTTGCCGAAGGACAAATTACCGCCAATGGCACTGAGACCATTTCTGTAAGCGACATTACAGAAGGCAATTACACGCTACAATTGAGTAATGCCGGTGGAAAGAAAAACATTCAATTAATAATCGGTAAAAAAGAAAATGCGTTATGAAAAAAGTACTATTAATGATATTATTAGGATGTACAATATCGGTAAATGCACAATTTGCCCCCAACACCCGCTGGCCTTATCTCTATGAAAATTTCAGTCAAGGGACTATCTATTTTGCCAAGAATCAAAAAAGTGAAGCCCAACTGAATGTACATCTGTTAGGTAATACGCTACATTATATTACTCAAGATGGGAAAATTTTTGAAAGTTCGGACAAGGATGTGATACGGGTGGAAATTGGCAATGATACTTATTGGTTTGCCAACCATAAACTGATGCAAGTTATAACCCAAGAAGGAAACTGTGCATTGTTAAAGTTGGTATATGGTGATTTTGACTCCATGACTTCCGGTTCAGGTGCTTATGGTTCCAGCCTTAATTCTTCCGCTTCGCGAGACCTTTCTTCTCTTGATTTGGGAGGACTGAACCAACCGGAACTTGGTAAAATGCTTCAGGAGAGAAATGACGGTTCTGAAATACCTTTAGAAACAGCTTATTATTTTATCCTTGGCGGTAAAGTGGTTGAAGCGAATAAAAAGGCTGTAACAGAAACAGTGGAAGTATCCCAATCCGACAACTGGAAAAAGTTTTTGAAAGAAAATAAAATCAAGTGGAAAAAAGAAGACAGCCTGATTTCAGTATTGGGTTTCTTTGCTAAAGAATAAAAGCCATGAAAACATTGAAAGTTATAAAAATGACGGTATTGGTGCTAACCGTTGTCTTCAATGCCTGTAGTAGTGATGAAAAAGAAGAGCCGCAACCTCAAAGTGCACAACTCTCCATTTCAACCTCCATTCAGACGAAGGCCGTCATCACAGAATTTGCTGCAGGAGATGAAATGAACCTTTATGTCAAGGGCGAATCTTCAGTAACCTCCACAGATAAGGTATCCGGTGTTTCTGCCTCTTACGAAAACGGTAAATGGAGTATATCGCCAACCGTTGAACTAAAGGAGGGTGAAAAAGCTTATCTGTTCGCCTTTTATCCCTATAGTGCAAATCTGACAAAACCGGAAGCCATTCCGGTAGACATAACTGCACAGACAGATTATTTATATTCCGGCAATGCCGTTTCAGTATCTTATTCATCTCCACAAGGAGCTTTAAAGATGCAACATGCCTCATCCATGTTGGCCTTCAACATCTCAAAAGACCGATATGAAGGAGCAGGAGCACTTAGTTCCATCAAGATAGCAGATATTCCAGTGAAAGGTACCCTGAACATTGCATCCGGAATCATCAACAGTACGGAAAAGGGAGACTACACAATTAGCGCCAACAAACAAATAGATACAGAATGGGTTAAAGACCTGCCGCAAATGTTTTGTCTGCCCTTCAAATCCAATGGGCAGGATATAACGGTTGCTTTTCTGATAGATGGGAAAGAATATAGCATAAATCTGCCTAAGATAGACATTGAGGCAGGCATGAAATATGTTTTTCATTTAGTGATTACCAATAATGGCATGACAGTATTAGCCGATTTGACAGAAAAAATTTCTCTGAATAAAGAAGGTACACTCTCACAGCTGGGAGAATATAGCATGTTAAAAGTGAACTATTCAGGAAAGAGCGTATCAGCTCCTATATTAAGTGGCATAGGCAATGTCACGGGAACAGTCAACTGGGGGGACAATACGACAGAGACCTATAGTAATCCATTGGTACATACATACCCTGAGGAGGCAGTACACAATGTTACAATAGAAACCTGGGGAGCTTCTCTAATGGAAATAACGGATTTAGTAAATGTAGAATCTGTTGATTTATCAGATTTTTAAGTGTTTGTAATAAAGTGTAAAAAGTCTGTATCCGGAGATATACTTCGGATATGGACTTTTTTACTTCAAGACTTTGATAACTCTCCCTTTTCTTATATTATGTGTGTGATATTAAAAATTTCGCATAAAACATATATTGACGTGAACTCTAAAAGTTATATCTACTTTATCATTATTGAGATTGTTTCAGTAGCCATATTTCAAAAAACTTGTCGTAGGCTTTGTATTCTCCAAGTTCACAAGTAACAAAATCCTTGTCTAGCAATCCTTTTATGGCTCCTTGTACTGAACTAGCCGTCAACTTATAGGTTTTCAAGAATCTGGAAGAAGTTATTTCCTTTGCTTTTCCCTCTTTACAAATGGCAAACAATACTTCTTTTTGTTTTGGAGGAAGTTGATAAAGAAGAGAAGAATAGGTAAAATTCAACTGAGACAGAATATTTTCAATTGCTATGTTCACTTTGTCTGTCGTACAAATTTCATCTATGTTTGTCATTGCATACAATGAGTTGGAAATAAATTGAATATACCATGTTATACCTTCAAAACGCTCATATACGTTCTGAATAGTTTCTTCTGTAATGTCTTTATTGGCTACGATGAAATGTTCCCTAATAAATTTTGTATATGTTCGCATGTCTATTGGATGTAATTCCATGATAGCTGTACTTTGATAAAAAGGACGTGCTGGACTCGTGAATATTTCGCCCATCATATGTCGTTGGGAACCTGCATAAATAAATCTTGCATTGGTACAATGCTGAATGTGGGTACGCAACATAGCCTCAACGTTTTTTTCCGGATATTTGGCAATAGCTTGAAATTCGTCAATAGAGACCAAACAAGGTCTGTCAGCTTTCTCCAAATAATAAAAAATTTCATCCAAAGTAATGGAAGGAGTTTTTATATCTCCCATTTCCAAATTCCAGCCAGGATTTCCCGCAAAATCAAACGAAATTCCAGCCCGAAGCGATGATAAGCAACTTAAGAATAAATCCCACGCTTTTCTGCCTCGTGGTTTCAAGCCATTCAGAATTCCTTTGCCAAGTTCGAAAACAAACTCCTGTAGATTTTTAGTTGCATATACATCTATCAAAAAGGTATAATATTTGTCCCCGATATGTTTTTGATGAAAACAATGTTCTATTAAGCCCGTCTTCCCTAAGCGGCGAGGAGATATCAAAGCTACATTGTTACCATTTGTGATATAACGGGTTAATGTTTCGGTTTCAGTTACACGATCACAAAAATATTCAGCGGATATATATCCATTGGTTATAAAAGGGTTGTTGTTTTCCATAAGATGAATGTTTGTACAAACATAATTATAATCTTATTATAATGCAAATATTATAATATCTTTTATATAGTTTCTCCGATAGATAGAGAGAAAATTAGAGTTCCATCCCTTACAAAAAAGTGGATAATAATTATATTGTGGAAAACAGAACTTCTAACTATGATAACATTTCGTAGTTTTTAGGCTAATAGCATTTAAAATAATATTAACAATCAAGAGTATGTCCTAAAATTGAAAAATAAAAAGACAGCTGACAATAAATCAAGTAATTTATTTTTAAAAATTAGTTCTCGCAAAAACAGTTAGTATGTTATTGATAGACGCATTTATATAAAAAACGACTTTAATAAATTGATAATAAGCGAATTATCTACTGTTATAGTAGAAGTTTAGTAGATGTTTATTATTTATCTACCTATCCGTATTGTATTATAAGCAAGGACCAGTATATAATAGTGATATTTACATATTTGTATTATATTGAATATCAATAATATAATTCATATGTAGTTCCGCGAAAACTCTGGTAATTTCTTATATTGGCATGCAGTCGCAAGAAGTAGCAATCAAACCTACAGTCAAGGTTGTGTTAAAGTCTGACACAGAGCTCCTTGATGAAGTGGTGGTAATGGCTTATGGTACAGCGAAAAAATCGGCTTTTACTGGTTCTGCAAGTGTTGTGTCATCTGAAAAAATCGGCAAAGTACAAACCTCTGATCCTACAAGTGCACTAACCGGTAGAGTTGCCGGAGTACAATTCAATGCCGCATCCGGACAACCAGGAGGAGGCAGTGATGACGGAAAAGCCAAAATCCGTGTCCGTGGTATCAGTTCAATCAATGCAGGTAATGACCCGTTGATAATCTTGGATGGTGTACCCTATGATGGTGATCTGAATAACATAAATAACCAAGATATTGAATCAATGACTGTTTTGAAAGATGCAGCTTCTAACGCCTTATATGGTGCGCGTGGTGCCAACGGCGTGATTATGATTACTACTAAAAAGGGAAATGCGGGACAAGCTACAGTTACGGTTGATGCTAAATGGGGCGTAAATACCCGTGCCACACAAGACTATAATTTTGTAACCAGCCCAGCTCAATATTACGAAATGTACTATGGTGCATTGAAAGGCTATTTTATGAACGGTCAGAACATGAGTGAATACAATGCTCATGTGATGGCAAATAATAATATGACTAACACCGGTAGTTATGGGCTTGGATATAATATATACAGCGTCCCTGCCGGTCAGTATCTGATTGGTGAAAATGGTAAGCTCAATGCAAATGCCACTTTAGGTAATATTGTTTCTTACAAAGGACAAGAATATTTGTTACGTCCGGACAATTGGTTGGATGCTGCTTATAAGTCCAGTTTGCGTCAAGAATACAATGTTAGTGTTTCTGCGGGTAGTGATAAGTCGTCTTTTTATGCATCTTTTAACTATTTGGACAATGAAGGTATTACTGCAAACTCTGATTTTGAACGTTTGACTGGGCGTTTGCGTGCCGACTATCAGGTTAAGCCTTGGCTAAAGGTTGGAGCTAATATGTCCTATGCACATTTTGAATCCAACTCTTTATCAGAAGACGGTAGTTCTGGCTCTTCTGGTAATATTTTTGCCATTGCAACTCAAGTTGCTCCTATCTATCCGCTTTTTATGCGTGATGGAGCTGGCAATATTATGCAAGACTCTAATGGCATTACGCGTTATGATTATGGTGACGGCTTGAATGGTGGAGCTATCCGTCCATTTTTAAGTAACTCCAATGCTATTTCTGGTAATCTTTTGGATAAGAACTATGCTGAAGGTAATGCCATAAATGCAGTGGGGTTCTTTGAAATACGGTTCCTGAAGGATTTCAAGTTTACTTCTACAAATAGTGTCAATGTTGCAGAATCCCGTATTAGCCAAGTAACCAACCCCTATTATGGTGGCTATGCAACGTCTAATGGTATTGCTTATAAGTATCATGTACGTGACTTTGCCTATAATTATCAACAGTTGCTGAATTATAAGAAATCATTCGGTTCTCATAATCTGGAAGTGATGCTGGGACATGAATCCTATCGCTATAAATACTATTACTTGTCTGCAAATAAGTCAAACATGTTTGACCCGACTAACAGCGAACTGGCTGGTGCTGTAACAGATGGTTCTGCCAATTCTTATACTACAGATTATAATACCGAAGGTTATTTCGGACGTATCCAATATGATTTCTCTGAGAAATATTTTGCTTCTGGTTCTTATCGTCGCGATGCTTCCTCCCGTTTCCATCCGGATAATCGCTGGGGTAACTTCTGGTCTTTGAGTGGAGCATGGATGATGTCTAAAGAGGATTGGTTTGACATTGATTGGATTGATGAGTTCAAGTTGAAGGCCTCTTATGGTTCGCAAGGTAATGACAATATTGGTAATTATCGTTATACCAACACATATGATATCGTGAATTCTTCCGGTAATCCGGCCGCTGTACCCAAGACTTTAGGAAATAAAGACATTACGTGGGAAACTAATGGAAACTTTAATGCCGGTGTGGATTTTATGTTTTTCAATAACCGCTTCAGTGGCTCAGTAGAATTCTTCTGGCGCAAGACTACAGATATGTTATTCTCATTCCCATTGCCACCTTCTTATGGCTATACCTCTTATTACGCTAATATTGGTGACATGCGTAACCTCGGTGTGGAAGCTGATTTGAAAGGTACCATCATCAAAACAAATGACTTGCAATGGGACGTAAACTTAAACCTGACGCATTACAAGAATAAGATTACTTATTTGCCGGAAGAGCGCAAGACTATGGAAACCAGTGGCGTAAAGGGATTTAGCAGTAGTAATTACTATTATGGTGAAGGAATTCCTTTGTATACTTTCCGTATGAACAAATATGCTGGTGTAAATGAAGACGGTGAAGCGCTCTATTATAAGGATGTAGTGGAGAACGGCAAAGTGGTAGGTCGTGAAACAACCACCATTCCTTCTGAAGCCACTTATTATTTGTGTGGTACTGCACTTCCTGATGTTTATGGTGGGTTTGGAACTTCATTCTCTTATAAAGGTTTTGATGTAACGGTTGACTTTGCCTATCAAATTGGTGGACAAGTGTATGACGGAGACTATGCCGGTATGATGTCTTCTCCGACTGGTAGTAGTAGAGGTACCGCTTTCCATGCCGACTTGTTAAAAGCTTGGAGTCCTGAAAACACCTCCAGCAATATACCTCGTTTCCGGTATGGTGACCAATATACCGCCTCCTCCTCGGATCGTTTCCTAACCAATGCATCTTATTTAAGTTTGCAGAATATCAATGCCGGATATACCTTGCCGTCACGCATTTGCCGCACAATGGGATTGGAAAAATTGCGTGTATATCTTGCTTGTGACAATGTATGGTTATGGTCTAAACGTCAAGGATTGGATCCACGCCAAAGCATAACCGGTGAAGTTACTTCCTCTTATTATGCACCTATCCGTACGATTTCCGGTGGTGTTACATTTACATTCTAAATCTTAAAAAAGTAATTATAGAATATGAAAAATATATCTAAGCTAATCTTGGGCGTTTGCTGCTCAGCATCAATATTGATGACCGGCTGTATAGATGAGACATTCCCTACGAATGTAGCTACCAGTGACCAATTATCTTCCTCTGCTAAAGCTACTGAGGCATTATTGTGGGCTATGCCGGCATATACCAATAAATTTAATGTATTTGCTGTTGTCCCATCAAATGATGCATATGCCTTTGACTGGGGATATGGTTCCATTATGCATATCCGCGACGTTATGACAGAAGACTTTGCTGTTATCAGCCACGGATATGACTGGTATCAGGCATGGGAATACAACATGCAGCAAGGCGAAAATTATCTTCGTCCGCAATACATATGGAATTATTATTGGAAATTTGTGCAGACTGCAAATAATATGATTGGTACTCTGGAACCGGAAACGGCGACAGATGTTCAGCTGGGATATTTGGGTGCAGGATATGCCTTCCGTGCGTTTATCTATCTGGATATGGCGCGTATGTTCGAGTTTTTGGAGAATGACAAGACAAATGCAGTAAATGCTGCCGGCAATAATGTAAAAGGATTGACGGTTCCGATTGTGAAAGAAGGAATGACGGAGGCTGAAGCACGTAATAACCCACGTGCTACACGTGAGCAGATGGCCGAATTTATCCTTGATGACTTGAATAAGGCAGAAGAGTATATAGCAAAACTGACAGCAACAGAAAAAACGTTGCCGCATTTAGACGTAGTGTACGGTTTGAAGGCACGCTATTATATGTGGCTGGAAAATTACCCTGAGGCAAAGAACTATGCAGAAAAGGCTATCGCTGCTACCAGTGTAAGGCCGATGAGCCAAGATGCCTGGTTAAGCACAACAAAAGGATTCAATGATATTTCTGCATGGATGTGGGGATCACAGATGCAGTCTGAAGATGATGTTGTAAAAAGTGGTATTTTGAACTGGACGGCATGGATGTCCAACGAAGCTGTTTACGGATATTGTGGCGCAGGACCTTTCAATATGATTAGCTCAAGCTTGTATAACCGTATCAATGATACCGACTTCCGCAAATTGGCTTGGAAAGCTCCGGAAGGCGGTGCCTTAGAAGGGCAGAATACCTATATCAGTGAAGCGCAGTTTGAGAAAATTCCCGATTACGGCTCTTTGAAATTCCGGCCGGCCGAAGGGAATGGAGACGTTTCCAATATCGGTTCTGCTTCCGCTTACCCATTGATGCGTGTAGAAGAAATGTATTTCATTGTGGCTGAAGCTGCAGCACATCAGAATGCAGCAGAAGGAAAGGCGCAATTGGAGTCATTTATGCAAACTTACCGTGATGCCAATTATGTTTGCTCTGCCAATGATATAATAGACGAGATTATTCTTCAAAAGCGCATTGAATTTTGGGGAGAAGGTATCACATTCTTCGACATAAAACGTTTGAACATGTCTGTAACCCGTGGTTACGAAGGAACCAACTTTGCTGATGCAGCACGTTTCAATACCAATGGCCGCCCAGCATGGATGAATATATGTATTGTTCAGACTGAAAAGAACAATAATTCCGCATTAGTTGGTTATGAGAATCCCGATCCTACAGCTTTGTATGATGTATGGATAGATCCCAATGCTACTGAGTAATAATATCAATATTCGAAATTAATTTAAAGCATAAATATAATTCGTATGAAAAAACTAAATACATATCTGCTGGCGTTGATGGGTGTATTTGCACTGACTTGGAGTGCATGTACAGACTCAATCGATTATGATGCGGCTCCGGGCGTTAGTGGAGAGGGTGTATATTTCCCCTCATCAGTCAAGACTTCTATTACTTTGGATGGTACTGCAGGTAGTTTTACCCTTGATGTACAACGCACAAAATCTGCTGGAGCTGTTGATGCCGAGTTGACTGCTGATTTCAGCGAAGGTGGTTCAGATGTATTTTCTGTACCGGCAAAGGTTAGTTTTCCTGATGGTGAAACGGAATCTAATGTCACAATTAATTACAATAACCTTGTACGTGGCACTACTTATAAAGTGACACTCACTTTTACTGACGGTACCCCCTATGGAAGTTCCTCACTTACTTTCAGTATATTATATCCGGCTGAAATAATTGAGGAATGGGAACAAATATCTGAGGAAGCTGTCTTGATTGATAACATGTTCTCTCTATTCGGTGTAGAAAACTATATGATACCTGCTAAAATTGTAGTTGAAAAAGAAAAGAACTCTAACAAATATCGCTTCAAGAGTCCTTATGACAATGCATATTTTACGGAGGTGTATGGTGAAGAGATTTATCCGGTTGATTTTGTAGCTCCTTATATTATCTTGGATGGTGAAACTTATAAGGCGGAAGCTCCTGGTGCTTATTATATTGCTTCAACAAATCTCGGTTTTCAGATGGTGAATGGAGCCGGTCCTAAGTATGATCCGTCTTGGAATACATTTGGTTCCGTAGCTGGCAATTTGAGCAGTGGTGGAAGTCCAATACCTCCGACAAGTACAGACTTTCCATTAGGGAAATATGATTCCAAGACAAAAATGTTTGATTTGGGTGCTGTATACCATCAGATTGGCGAATATGGATTTGCCACGATGGAACCGGGATTATTTACTCTTTATTTGGATCCGTCATTGATGTCTCCTGATTATGACCGTGATTATACTTGGAATAGCGTAAATGATGCTGCCGGCTATTTCACTTCAAAGATTGCAGGTGAAAGCTGGACGCAAGCAGTAGAACAAGCGGAAGAAGATGAGACTTTCTATCGCTTCCCGTCACTTTATGCAGAAAATATTCCTATTTATTTCAACTATGATGCCGAAAAGGGTACTTTGACTCTGCCCAAACAACAACCTACCGGTCTCACAACTTATGGTAACAAGATTTATGTAGATGCAGTTCCCGGTAAATGCACTGTAGATACAGAAAACAATAAGTTTACTTTCGTATTGTCATTCTACTTGGTTGACGAAGATGGTAAGAAAACAGCTGAGCTAATGCAAAGTACTGAAACTTTTCTCTGGGGTCAAGGACCGCTCGACCAACTAGTTAGGGGCAAGAAAATAGGTGATTATATCGGTACATGGGCTGTACCTTTGACTGATGGTTCCCAAAGTGGTAAAGTGCCTGTGACTATTACCAAGGGAGATGATGCAACGTTGCTCGTCAAAGGTTTGTCTTTACTGAAAGACTATGACGATACGATGCTGCTTGATTATGATTCCGAAACTGGCTACCTGAGCTTTGCATTCCAACAAGTAGCATCCATTGACGGTTACTATGGTTTTGTTGCTCCGTTTAATTCTGCAACCAGCAGTGTCGGTACAAAAGCTGGAGAATCTTTGGTGGGTGGATTAACCAAAGATGGAGTCTTGACATTCCTCAATAATCCAGCTAACACCGGAGTTTATGATTCAATGGTATACCTTGTTTCTCCTGATGGCAAGAATATACAGTTTATGAGTGGTTATTGGAATGGATTGGCATGGGCGTCTGCCAATGCAGCTTCTTCTTCCAGTTCTCTTGAAACATTGAAATTCAACACAAATTCTAAATCTGTAGAAAAGAATATTGTTCCAAAACGTATTTATAGGACAGAGTTGAATCTTAATGCTTCTCCAATACGACCTCAAATGACTTCCACACAAACCCAAATAGTTCCCAACGGAGACTTCTCTTTGGTCGCTCATTAATTGATATAAAGTAAGGTTTTAAGGAAGGTATGCAATTCAATATATAAAATTGATTGCATACCTTTCTTTATATCCAATCTCTTGACATAAAGAAAATGTGAATATTTGCTGACAGATTTGTGCTCATAATATATGTAGCATTAAAAATACTCTGTCTGAAAGTTCGAATAATACTAAAGGTAACCAATTTTGAAAAAAAGATTGCCCTTATTATGATGATTATGATATAGAAACATCAGATAGAATACTTTTGGGAATAATTCGCTCATAATCAACGCCGAGCACTTTATTTAAGTAGAAACACAGTTCCTATTGTATGCCTATTGTCGGCTACTACACCCTTACAAACGAGGTTCCCTAACTTCTCTCTATTTTTACAAAAAAATAAAGCGCTGTATATCAGCATTATACGCGTATTATAGTTCCGCGAAAACTTTGGTGATTTCGTACATTGGTATGCAGACTCAAGAGGTTGATATTAAGCCGAATATAAAAGTATTCATGCGTTCCGATTCTGAGATGCTTGATGAGGTAATGGTGGTAGCTTACGGTACAGCAAAGAAGTCTGCTTTTACAGGTTCAGCCTCTGTGATCAAGTCTGAGACATTGGAGAAACGTCAGGTCTCCAACTTATCGAATGCACTTTCCGGTACTGTATCTGGTGTGCAGACACAAAGTACAAATGGCCAGCCGGGTACGAGTGCGACAGTTCGTATTCGCGGTATCGGTTCTATGTATGCCAGCAACAATCCTCTGTATGTAGTGGATGGTATTCCTTATGAAGGAGATATCTCCGCTGTCAATTCACAAGATATTGAATCAATGACCGTATTGAAAGATGCCGCAGCTGCTGCCTTGTATGGTGCACGTGGTGCAAACGGTGTTATTTTGGTTACTACAAAGAAAGGTAAGAGCGGTGATACGCAGATTTCTTTAGACGCCCGTTGGGGAGTCAACTCCCGCTTAGTGAAAAACTATGATGTATTGCAGAATGCAAATACCTATATGGAGACTGCATATTCTGCTTTGTATAACGGATACCTATATAATAGCGGATATACAGCAGAACGGGCTTATCAATTGGCCAATGCAGACTTGTTTCCAAAGCTGGGCTACCAAGTTTATACCATACCTGATGGACAATATCTTATTGGCCGGAACGGCAAGTTGAACCCTTATGCAACTCTGGGATATAGTGACGGTGACTATTATTATACACCGGATAACTGGTCTGATGAGATGTTCCAAAGTAATTTGCGCCAAGAGTATAATCTTAGTGTTTCTGGTGGTTCGGACAAATTAAGCTACTATCTGTCTGCCAGTTATTTGAATGATGAAGGTATTATTGAAAATTCAGGTTTCGAACGTATCTCCACTCGTATGAACGTGGATTATCAGGCTAAAAAGTGGTTGAAGCTCGGAGTTAATCTTAGCTATTCAAATGTAACAAGCCGTTCACCGGGCGATCAGGATACCGATGCTGCTACTTCTTCCGGTAATGCGTTCTTTGTTGGTAACTTTATCGCACCAATCTATCCGATGTATGTACGGAATGCAGACGGCAGTTTCCAATATAATGCCAATACTGGCTATCATGTATATGACTATGGTGATGGTTCAAGTACAAACTTCACCCGTAATTTTATGAGCATGTCCAATCCTATGAGCGGTTTCCTTTATGATACTGAAAAATATCTGATGGATATTCTGAATGGGAAATGGTATGCAAAGATTGATATCATTGACGGTTTGTCATTGACAGCTTCTTTGGGCTTGCATATTGACAACACACGCCAGCATAGTGTGGGTAACAAGTATTATGGTCAGTCGGCTTCCTATGGCGGTTCTGTTATGCAATACTCCTCACGCGTTTATTCGCTTGACCAACAATATCTGTTGAATTACAAAAAGACATTCGGCAACCATAACTTGGATATTCTTGCCGGCTATGAAAGTATGGACTTCAACACGGAAAGTCACTATATTTTAGGATATAACATGTATAGTGACAAGAACTGGACTGCATCTAATGTTATCGACCGCAAGAATGGTTCTGGCAGTTACAATGAATATGCCACAATCGGTATCATTACACGTGCCAGCTACGATTTCAATGAAAAATATTATGGTAGTGTTTCTTATCGTCGTGATGCTTCTTCACGCTTCCATCCGGATAACCGTTGGGGTAACTTCTGGAGTGTGAGTGCAGCATGGGATATGGCAAAAGAAAACTTTATCAGTCAATACGATTGGATCAACATGCTGAAGCTGAAGGCTTCTTTCGGTCAGCAGGGTAATGACAACCTCTATTATAAGGGATATACAAACTACTATCCGTATCTGGATCAGTTCACGGTTAGCGGGTCTGACGGTGTATTCTCTGATGGTGTGCTCTACTACAAGGGGAGCAAAGATATCACTTGGGAAACATCCAATTCATTCAATGTAGGTGTGGATTTCGCTCTTTTGGGAGGACGTATTGACGGTACAATCGAATACTTCAACCGCCAGACTAAGGATATGTTGTATTATAAACCGGTAGCGATGTCTAACGGTTATACCCAACTTCCTATGAATATCGGTTCGGTACGCAACTCCGGTGTGGAAATTGAATTGAACTATACTCCTATTGAAACTAATGATTTAAAGTGGGTGATCAATTGGAATGGAACATTGATGAAAAATAAGATTCTTGAGCTGCATCCGGATTTGAAAGGAGAGATGATTGATGGTTCCTATATTTATCGTGAAGGTGAATCTTTGTACCAGATGTATTTGACAAAATATGCAGGGGTAGATCCTGATTCCGGCGAAGCTCTGTATTGGGCAAAGGACGAAAACGGTGTAGAGTATAAGGATAAAGATTGGTCTGCTGCCTACAATTCCAATAGACAAGCTTCCGGTGACCTGTTGCCTACTATCTATGGCGGTGTCGGTACAACATTGGAGTTCCGTGGCTTTGATTTCTCCATCCAGTGTGCTTATCAGTTGGGTGGTACGATTTATGATAGTGGCTATCAAGCTTTCATGCATGGCGGTGACTCCCACTACATGGGATATAACTGGCACAAGGATATCTTGAATGCATGGACACCAGAGAATAGAAATACCAATATTCCGCGTGTAGATGCCATTGATAAATACACCAACTCTTCATCAGACCGTTGGTTGACAAGTTCTGATTATTTCTCTATCAATAACATCACCCTGGGCTATACTTTACCTAAGAGATGGTTGAGAAGTCTGGGTATCGGAAGCTTGCGTATTTACGGTGCGGCTGACAATGTGGCTCTTTTCTCTGCCCGTAAAGGGCTTGATCCACGTATGAGCTACACAACAGCTTCTACAGATAGATATACGCCTATACGTACTATTTCCGGCGGTTTGAAAGTAACATTCTGATAATAGTTCAATAATAAAATACAGAAAAAATATGAAGAAATTATATAAGATAACACCGTATGTTATGCTCGGTTTGATGGTAGCTGGATGTACAGATCTGGATACAGAACCGCTGAGTTCGACTATTACATCTGACCAAAAGGAAGAAGTTGTTGAATCTGATCCTTCCAGATTGGAAGCCAGCGTAGCAGCTGTGGCTGCAAATTTCACCCAATATGCCAAAATCTACACAGAAGATGACAATGTGCATAGTGATATAGGTTATCCGACCATTATGCTGGCCACGGAATCAAGAGGTACGGACATGGTGGCAGATATTACTGGTTATAACTGGTATTCCAATTCAGCCGATTACAGTGACTGCTTGAATACAAGTACAGCTACCATTGAATTCTGGGGTACATTGTACAATCAGATTTTTACAGCCAATAACGTAATCGGTACTGTAGATAACGAAACTGAAGATCCTACGTTACAATATTATCTGGCGCAGGCATTAGCTGTCCGTGCTTTTGACTATTTTACGTTGATACAGTTGTATCAGTTCAATTACAAAGGACATGAGAGCGCTATGGGTATGCCTTTGATTACAGAGCAGAATGCAACAGAAGTTGCAGCCAATGGCTGCGCCCGTTCTACTGTGCAAGAAACTTATGATTTTATCTTGGCAGACCTGAATAAAGCTATTGAGCTGCTGACAGCCACTACAAAAGAACGTGATGACAAGCGCTATGTCAGCTTGGATGTCGCTTACGGTATCCGTGCCCGTGTCTATCTGGCAATGCACAACTATGCGGAAGCTTTAAAGGATGCGGAAGCCGCACTGGCCAAAACTACTGCCACTCCATACTCCCGTGCTGATGTAAGCAAGCCTTCATTCATTAATATCGAAGACAATTCATGGATGTGGGGTATCTTGATTACAGAACAGGACCGTGTAAGTACAACCGGTATTTGTAATTTCCCTTCACATATGGGCTCTTTGAATTATGGTTATGCTTCTGTAGGTGGATGGCGTAGAATCAGTCCGAAACTCTATAGTGAGATTCCTGCCAGTGATGTCCGCAAGGGATGGTTCCTGAACGGTGAAGGTGTATCTGCCAATTTGCCTGCTGCGGCCCAAACATACATTACTGGGAAAAAGGCACCTGCCTATACACAAGTAAAGTATGGGGTGCTGAATGACCAATGGGGAACTGACAACAATGCTACGGATATAATATTGATGCGTGTTGAGGAAATGTATCTTATCAAGGCTGAGGCACAAGCTATGAGTGGTAATGTTAGTGGCGGTGTATCTACCCTTAACTCGTTTGTTACTGCATATCGTGACCCGTCTTATCAGTGTACAGCCACTACACCGGAAGCTGTGCAGGAAGCTGTTTGGCAACAACGTCGTCTTGAATTCTGGGGAGAAGGTATGGCATATTTTGATATTATGCGTCTGAACAAGGGAGTCAACCGTTTAGGCTGCGGCTTCCCGACTACTGCCGTATTTAATATTACAGCAGGTGATCCGGTTCAGATTTACAGTATTCCTAATAAGGAAGTACAATATAACCCATTATTGGAGAACAATCCGCTGGTTTCGGCACCTACACCAATACCTGATGTAGAATAATGTATATGTTAACTATTAAAAATATGGAATATGAAATATATAAATAAGATACTTAGTCTGTTTGTCATCGCACTGATAGCTACCTCTTGCGATCCTGATGCAGAAAGTTATACTCCGGGTGAACTGGAAGACGGTAATCAAGGCATCTGCTTTGTGGGCAATTACACCCAAACAGTGGAAGTTGAGCCGGGAATAACCTCTTTTGATTTAACTTTGACACGCTCCTTGACAGATGCTGCCGGTACGGTTGATGTTACTGTGATAAATAATGAAGAGAATATATTTGTATGCCCTTCCACTGTATCATTTGCTGCTGGAGAGAAAACAGCCAAGTTGACAGTTGAAACACCGTCAGCTGCCGAGGGTATCACTTATAATCTACAACTGGCTTTGAGTGGTAATGATGTCAGCAACTATTCTTCCGGATACCATGAAATATCAGTAAATTTTGCTATCTTGAAGTGGGAATCTATCGGTACCGGATACTATTTGGACGGTACAGTTGCTAATTTCTTTGGCGTAGATCCGTCTGTTCCGATGGCTGTGGAAATTGAAAAAACTACAACTGCTACCAGTACACGTTTCCGTTTTGACAGTCCGTTTGCCAAAGTTGCGACTGCACAAGATGAGGTTGGCGGTTTCAACGGTTATCCCTTTAATGAAGAGGCTGATGTAGTTCCAGGTGAATATACTTTCGTAATTGATGTGACTAAAGAAGGTGCTTCTTTGAAACCGGTTCAATATGGTATGGATTGGGGATATGGTATGTTCAGCGGTGGTTCTGTATATGGCAACCTATCTACTAATATAAATTCTTATCCTTTGGGAGTTTATAATGAAAAGGCCGGTAGTATTACCTTCCCAGCCAATTCGTTGTACGTAAGTATGGCTGACTATCAAGACGGTGGTGCATATCCTTGTACCAACCCGTCTTATCTCTACTTGAGTGCGGAAGCATACCTTAACTCTTTGGAGACAGAGTAATTTGAAAATTAAAAAAATTACATAAGAAAAGCCGGTTCACACAAAGGGCCGGCTTTTTACTTTAAATATTGATTCGTAGAGATTGAATCGTTAATTTACAGTTTTTCTTTATCCTCTGCCAACAAAAAGTTTCGCAGTGAAATCTGTTTAATTCCTTTGTAATTTCCCCCGTTTTGCATTTCATCCATTGTTACCACATATTTAGGGTAATTGTCTGCTATTTCCAAAAGATTGCCAAATTCTCGCCTAACAGTTGCATCATCGGGAAGCATATACGCTACTTGAATATAGATTTTATGGTCGTCTTTGGAAGCAATGAAATCAATTTCTTTATTACCACTCTTTCCGACATATACTTCATATCCATATCTTAACAAATCAATACATACTACATTTTCCATTAACTTGTTGATGTCTTTTCGAAAATCGAAATGCTGTATGGAATTATGTAATCCTAAATCTTCAAAATAATATTTCTCACCAATCTCAAAGATTTTCATCCCTTGGATTTCAGCTCGTTGAATTTTGTAAATAAAGAAACTATTGCACAGTGCCTTTAGATAGTTCAGAATTGTCTGCGTAGGAATGTTGACGTGTTGCGACTTTAAATATTTACTAATATTCTGGGCAGAAAAAAGAGAACCGGTATTATCTATCAGATAAGCTACGAGATTCTCCAAAAAAGATACATTCCGGATTGATTCACGGGCAACCACATCTTTTAGTAGGATAGTAGAGTAAACATTTCTCAAATACTCGAATATGACATTCTTGTCCATTGTTAGATTATGAATGTATGGCATACCTCCGAATGTAAGATAGAGTTTTAAACTTTCGGTGGAATCTTGACATTGATTGAAAGTTAAGAATTCCCCGTAGCTAAGTGAATGAATGGGAAATTCTATATATCTTCCTGCCAATTGAGTAGCAAGTTCACTGGACAGCATTTTAGCATTACTTCCGGTGCAATAGATATCGCATTTATTTTCGTTCAATAAACTCCGCAGACACAATTGGAATTCTTCAATCTCTTGGATTTCATCTACAAAAAGATAGTTATGATTATGCCCAGTAACCTTCTTTAAAACATATTGATAAAGATCCATGTAGTTCCTAATTTCCGTGAAGGCAAGTTGCTCTTTATCTACAAAAATGATATTGGCTTCCGGTATGTTTTTCTTTATGATATCTGATATCTGCAAAAGAATGTAGCTTTTACCTATCCTACGTTGGCCGGTTATTACTTTTATTATACTTTTATCAATAAACGGTTCAATTCTCCTTATGTATAAAGGGCGGGAGATATAATTTTTCATATTCAAACATGATTTAGTTTATATACAAAGATATAAAATATTTCAATTATAATTGAATCTTGCCGTATATATTATATATTCATCAATTATAAATAACATATGTAAAGCAAATATTTCTCAACAAAAAAATATTTTGGAACTTTTATGGATAAAATTTATCTTTCAAGATAAATTCCTCTATATAATCTATCGTTATTCTTGAATAAAAAACATTTATTGGGTTAATTAGTACATCACCAATTAAAAGAGTAGAATGAAATGTTACAATAACGCGCTCATTATCAGCTTTTAATTATTCAAAACGGTATGAAATGGGTACTTCGAGCCACTTACCTCCCTTTGCCATATACCTTTATAGATAATATACAATAGAATAAACTCTGTTCTATAGCAAACGTAAACAATTGTTTTTTAGCAATATACACTTATTGTAGTTCCGCGAAAACTCTGCTAATTTCGTATGTTGGTATGCAAACGCAAGAGGTGGCTGTCGCACCTTCTTTAAGAGTCATCTTAAAGTCCGACAGTGAAATTCTTGATGAAGTAACAGTCATAGCTTATGGTACTGCAAAGAAGAACTCACTAACAGGTTCTGTTGCTACTATCAAATCCAGTGATATGGAAAAGCTTCCAGTTACTTCATTTGAGAAAGCATTACAAGGATTGTCGCCTGGACTGCAGATCGCAAGTGTCTCCGGTCAACCGGGTTCGTCTACACAGGTACGTATTCGTGGTATCGGGTCTATGTCTGCCTCAAGTACCCCACTTTATGTTATAGATGGAGTTGCTATTGAAGCTGCAAACTTAAGTGAAGTTGCAAATACCAGTAAATATGGAACAAGTGCAAATCCACTTTCAAACTTAAATCCGAATGATATTGAGTCTATTACCATCTTAAAAGATGCTTCTGCTGCTTCTTTGTACGGATCACGTGCGGCCAATGGTGTTATTCTGATCACAACGAAGCAGGGTAAAAAAGGACAAGCCAAGGTTAGTTTTAAAGCTCAAATGTCATCTTCCAAACTCCCTTCTGGTGGTTATGATTTGATGAATGCCTCCGAACATTATGCTCTGTATTATGGAGGCTTCTATAATAATAATATTGCTAAAGGCATGTCCTCAGAAGAAGCTTCCGCTGCAGCCAACAAATCCACACAAAGCATGTATGGGCGAAATCCATATAATGTTGCTAACCCTCTGGATGCTTCTGGCGACTTGACATCTGGTGCTCAATTGATGATTGATACCGATTGGTTGGATGAAGTCTTCAGAACCGGGATGTCACAAGAATACGATATCAGTGTAAATGGAGGAAACGAGAAATCAAAATACTTCATTTCTATGGGATATATGAATCAAGAGGGTATTGTGATTGGTTCGGATTTTGAACGATATTCAGGTCGTACAAATGTCTCAACGGAAATTAAACCTTGGTTCAGTATGGGTATCAATTCCACTTTCTCTTTGGCAAAACAAAACACTCCTGTAGGTGGAGGTGGCGGTGCTAGTCCTTTGACTAATGGTATTTTCCTACCCAATGCTGTTCCTGTATATGATTTGGATGAAAATTTCCAAATGCAATATGATGAAAATGGCAAACCTCTTTATAACTTCAAGAATCCCATATTTCAGGATATGAATGTTATATCATTTGCACAAACTGACAAATATGCAACTAACACATACCGTGTTTTGGTAAATCCCTACGTGGATTTCAACTTTTATGGAGTTCATTGGAAAACAAGTCTTTCATATGATTATATCAATTTGGATGAAACGCAATGGTATAATGCGGAACATGGTAATGGTAAAGCTGCACAAGGACGCTTGTACAAATATGCCATTTGGAACAACACTTTTGGATTGACCAGTACATTAAATTATAATTTCAACATAAAGGAAGACCATCACTTCTCGGTATTGGCTGGTTATGAAATCTATAATAAAGAGTACAAGCGCACTTATGCACAAGGAACAAAATTTCCGATTGGTGGTTTGACAGAGCTGAATGTAGCTGCTACTCCGCAAGAAGTAGGTTCTGTAACAGATAAAGAGCGCATGCTTTCTTATTTTGGTCGATTAAATTATGATTATCAGAATAAATATTTTGCCTCATTCAGTATCCGCTCCGATGGTTCTTCACGTTTTGCACCGGGACATCGTTATGGTACATTTTGGAGTGTCGGATTAAATTGGCGTATCAGCGAAGAAAACTTCATGAAAGATATTACTTGGCTCGATGACTTGAAACTGCGTGCCAGCTATGGTACTTCAGGTAACAAAACATCTGATTACTTATATGGTTATCAAGCCTTCTATGAAGGTGGAGCCAATTATAACGGAGAGTCTGGCTTCAGACATTCTCAATTAGCAAATCCTGATTTGTCATGGGAAAAATCCAAAAACTTCAATGTGGGGTTAGATTTTGCAGTACTTAACAGTCGCCTACATGGATCCATTGACTATTATATCAAAAACTCTGATGAACTGTTATTGGAAAAACCTTTAGCCGGTTCTACGGGGTTGGACATAATTATGTCTAATTTGGGTGGTATGCGCAACTCTGGTATAGAAGTAGATTTGCATTCCCTGAATATTCAAGCCGGAGACTTTAATTGGGGAACCGACTTCAATATCTCTTTTAACAAGAATGAAATCACTTCTTATCCCGAAGAACAGGAAGTTGTTGGTACAAAAGTTCGTACGGTAGGCTACAGCCTTTATGAATTTTACATGCAAGAATGGGCCGGAGTAGATAAAGAAACCGGTGCTCCACTTTGGTATAAAGACGTAAAAGATGATAAAGGTAATCCGACAGGTGAAAGAACTACCACTTCAACTTACTCTACTGCAGACAAATACAAACTTGGTTCTGCACTTCCCAATGTATTTGGAGGTTTGAATAATACATTTACATTTAAAGGATTAGACCTTTCATTCCTCTTTACTTATAGTTTTGGAGGAAAGATATATGATGCGTACGAAGCCAATTTGCTGAATGATGGTAACAACAACGGTTATCAAGCCATCAAAGATCAAGCGAATTATTGGACAAAAGAGAATCCAAACGCTCCGAATCCTGCATTCTTGCCCAATAACACTTCAAGTTCTCATTCTACATCAAGCCGCTATTTGCACGATGCAGATTTCATTAAATTTAAAAATATCAACTTAGGTTATACTCTACCAAAAAAATGGACACAGAAGATACAGTTGGAGACAGTACGTTTCTTTGGAAGTCTGGAGAATATCTGTGTATGGAACTTGGATGGTAGTTTCAAAGGTTACGATGTGGAATTGGGAGGTGTAACCGGAGTATTGGACGGTGCAGGTACGGTTCCATTGCCTCGTACAATCTTATTTGGTATAAATGTTGGTTTCTAATTTAAAATTGAGATTACGATGAATAGAATAAAGCAAACTATAATAGCACTTGCAATAGGTCTTAGCTTGGCAAATTGCGGTGATGATTTTTTGGATACTACTTCTTCGGACCAAATGTCCGATTCTAACACCTTTACTACGATAGACGGTGCGCAGCAAGTGTTGACCGGTGCTTATGACTGGTTGACCAATGGCTGGTTGGCTCATATGACCAACCAATATATTTTCTTCTTGCCTGACATTATGGGAGATGACGCATTGGTGACACCTGACCCCAACTACAATTATGGACGTTTTGTGTCTCCTTATCAATATACAGTTTCTCCAGGAAGTACCTATACTGATGACCCGTGGAAGGGATGTTACAGTATCATAGATAATACGAATGCCATTTTGGATAATATCGGAAACCTGGCAGAAAGTGCAGAGCGTAACAGAATTGAAGGTGAAGCGCTATCTCTAAGAGCTTATACTTATCATTTCTTAGTAAGAATGTATGCCAAACCTGTAAACAAGTACCCGGATAATCCGAGCATAATTTTACGTATTTCTTCTGGAACAGAAGACCTTCCTCGTGCTACAGTAAAAGATGTTTATAATCAGCTTGTCGTTGACATGGAAAAAGCATGTGGATTGTTGGACCAACATTCTTCTTCATCCAAGGCATATATCGGTGCGAATGCTGCTCATGGAATTCTTGCACGTTTGTATTTGGATTTAGGTGATGAAACAAATGGTATCAAACATGCCAATGCTGCATTGAAAGGTGTTAATTTGATGAATACGGCAGTTTACACAGCTGATTTCTGTGAAGTTAACTCAGAAACACTTTGGGCTTTCGAATGTCCAACTGATGATAATCAATTCTATCTTTCATTACCCTCTTTCTGGTATTTGTGTGGAGATGATTATGAAGATGCTGTTATTGGTTATAGCTCATTACGAGTTTCAAAGGCTTTGATTAATCTAATGGAAGATAAAGATATACGCAAAACTCAGTTCCCGAAAGATTCTGAAATAAACGATTATATCAGTGAAACAGGATACTTGACAACAAAGATTCATAGTCGTAATAATGAAATGGGACAAGGCTCTTTCAATATGCTGCGTGGTTCTGAGATGTATCTTATTATTGCTGAATTAGCTGCTGACAAACAGCATTATGATGTGGCTAAAGAAGCATTAAATGTTGTTCGGATAGCTCGTGGATTGGATAAATATAGTGGAACGGATGCCGGTTTAGCAGATGAGATACAACAAGAAAGAAGGCGTGAATTATTTGCAGAGGGACATCGCCTATTCGACATGAAACGTAGAGGTTTAGCATTGACAAGAACTGGAGTTGACGGACACGATTTGTGGACCAGTCAATTAGACCTTCCTGCTGGTTCTGATAGATTTGAATTACCTATTCCGCAAGCAGAGATTGATGCTAATGGAGAACTGACAAATAATGATCAGAATCCTGCTTATAAATAAGTCTGTAAGAAGGAGTATATCTGATTTCTGAACTTTCAAAACATCTCTATTTGATAGGGTGTTTTCTAAATAAAGTGTTTTAAAAGCCGTTCACTGTGAAGTAAGCGGCTTTTGTTATTCTATCTTTTCCACTTTATTTCTGCAACAATCATTTCCAAATAGGACGTATAGAAATCTGCTGCCGGGGATTAACGGTTATTTCTTCCTCGTCTTCCAAAGTAATAATTATGCCTTTAGATAATTGATAGTTGTCGTACCAAGTAAGTATCTTCCACAAATCCTATATATGATTTTATCGTGTCCGGACTTTTAACATCGACAGCCTTAGTTACAGAATTGTACGCAAAGCGATGAGTAGCGTTACTTGCCAAATAATACATCATCTCTCCAAGCTGCCTTTCATTGCTTATCTTGTTTCGCACCACTACATCCTTATAAATGATGTCGGTATAGAGTGAAAGCAAGTAGTTATCATTATCTGACTGAATGTATTGAGGAAAGTTTCCTATTCCTAGGTATTTTTGTATTTCACTAAGGAGTAGCACCTTGCCTTCTGCAGCATAAAATGTATCTTGTTTTATTGCTACTTGCTCTAGTTTCAGGAATTCATGGAAAGAAAAAGGATAAAGTTCCATAGTGACATATCTGCCAGTAAGAAAAGTGCCCAACTCTTTACTAAGTAGATTGGCATTACTGCCGGCAACAAACACCTTGCTCGTTTCTCTGCTCATAAATAACTTAGCGTAATAGACTTTTATCCACACAATCTTCCTCTCTTTATATATATTGCTAATATACAAAAAAATATGATATAAATAGAGAAACTTTCGATTGCCAATAGAAAGTTTTGTAACAAAGGAACCTATTTTTTATATGGAATTGCAAATTAAATTATGAACAGCATCTGAATGAAACAGATTACAACGATGAGTTAAACCTTGGAAGGGAATAATTCCACCGGAGTTGTTTGGAAAATAAAGTGTTTTTGATAGAGGTTGTCAAAATGTGAACTGCACAACCTCATTTTTTATTCTAGACTCTCGCAACAACAATCAACTTTTAAAAAACAATAACTATCAATTATCCATAATCTTATAAAAATATTGTATGTTTGCAATTAGATAAATGCATGAATATGGATTCTAAAAAACAACTCTACATCATTAGTGGTTGTAATGGTGCTGGTAAGACTACGGCATCTTATACTGTGTTGCCGGATGTTCTGGAATGCAAGGAGTTTGTCAATGCGGATGAAATAGCTCGTGGATTATCTCCTTTTAATCCCGAAAGTATGGCCATTGAAGCCGGACGGTTGATGTTGCAAAGAATCAATGAATTGCTGAAAAATCAACAAAACTTTTCTATAGAAACCACACTTGCCACAAGATCTTACACTCGCCTTGTCCATCGTGCACAAGAACAAGGATATAAAGTCAATTTAATATATTTCTGGCTGAGTTCGCCCGACTTGGCTATTCAGCGTGTAGCCCAACGTGTACGTAATGGTGGACACGACATTCCCAAAGAGGTTGTGCTCCGGCGTTATCAAGCAGGTATTGATAACTTTTTCAATATTTATATGCCTTGTGTGGACTATTGGCTATTGGCAGATAATAGCGAAACACCCCGTATAATTGTTGCTGAAGGTGGACGAGGAATGGAAATGCATATACATCACATTGAACGATTTAATAAAATACAAAGTTATGTCAGAGAATGAACGAAAAGAACTAAGCGAAAAGTTACATTTCGGTTTGGCATTAGCCGAACGTCGTATGCTTGAAGAAAAAGCATTGCGCAATGAATGCATTATACAAGGCTTGCCCAATGGAGAGATTAAAAGTGTACCGGCACGTATCATACTGCGTAGACTTTATGGAGAAGAGCTGAAACGATAGAAATATCCTCTCTTCAATAAACTGCAAACCTGAATTGTCTGCACGACACGAGAGCCAGTGCGGATTACAAAAGTACATTCTTTATTCCCCTGAATTATAATAAAAAATATATCCACTCAGTCTTCGTTATTCTATGTAGACTATATTCTCTTACAAGAAAACTTCCTCATTACGTTTTTGACATGCTCCAAACAGTAGTTTTTCATAGCTATAGAATTCTTTACTCCAATTACTTTGTATTTGGAATAATCTCCATTTATAAGATAGAGACAATTACATGGTGTTCTATGCATAAAATGGATAAATAGGTAGGATAGTGTTTATGTAACCATTATAAATTCAATAGTATTTTACATAAGGGTTTACATTCTCATAGATGGAATAAACAACACGAGTAAATAATTGACAAAAAGCAACTAAATGATAGATATTGACAAAGCCCTTCTAGTTTTTGAGAAAAAAGATCCTGACGTTATGATTATAGCACATCAGTACAGAATTAAACACCTTCAAATCAGGATATTACCATTACAAATAGTATCATATAAGTAGATTGTCATTTACAGTGGATATGTATAGAGTATCTTCTCTAGAGGAATACTTTATTTCAGGAGCTCTTTTTATTTATTTTATATTGCTTATTATCAACAATATAGACATAATGTAGTTCCGCGAAAACTTTGGTGATTTCGTTTGTTGGTATGCAAACCCAAGAAGTAACGATTAAACCTCATGTAAAGGCAATTTTGAAATCCGATTCTGAGCTACTTGAAGAGGTTGTAGTTACCGGTTACGGTACATTTAAGAAAGCATCGTTTACCGGAGCTGCTTCTACTGTAAACACTTCCACCTTGGAAGATGTACCTGTTCTTTCTGTTGCCGACAAACTTTCTGGTAATGTCGCTGGTGTTACTTTTGGCTCAAGTTCAAGTAATCCGGGTTCTGTAAGCAGTATCCGTGTACGTGGTATGGGTTCCATCAATGCCGGAAACAATCCGCTTTATGTTATTGACGGAACACCGGTCACAAGTGGAGACTTATCCGAGTTCACTTATAGTGATGCAGGAACTGATATTTTGTCTTCACTCAATACCAATGACATCGAGTCTATCACAGTTATCAAAGATGCGGCTGCTGCCTCTCTTTACGGCTCGCGTGCTGCTAACGGTGTTGTGGTCATTACGACGAAAAGCGGAAAACAAGGCAAAACAAATGTAAGTTTCCGCTCTGACTGGGGTTTCTCAAACATGGCAATAGATTATCGTCCTATGCTCGACGGTGACTCGCGCCGCGAACTCTTATGGACCGGTCTCAAGAATTATGGGTTATACACCGGAAACATGTCTGATGCAGATGCCGCAACTTTTGCAGACCAAAACATCGAGGATTTTGCTTCAAAACCCTCGACCGGATGGACGGATTGGAAAGACCTGCTTTTCCGTAACGGTTCTCATCAGAACTACCAGCTGAGCGTATCTGGTGGCAATGACCGTACCAAGTTCTACACCTCAGTAGCTTATACCAATCAGGAAGGTATCATTTACAAACAAGGTCTGGAACGTTTCACTGGTAATGCAAACCTCACTCATAAGTTTGGAGACTTTGAAGTTCAGGTTACAAGCCAATTCTCAAAAGTAAGACAAAACAAAACTAATGAAGCTACCTCCTATGATGGACCTGTGGCCAATTACGCATTCTTCCAAAGCCCCTCATCAACCCCTTATAATGAAGACGGCACATTAAACAATGGTTGCGGCGTATTTGGAGTCAATCCTTTGTATGAAAGAGAACACAGCTCTGACGTTTATACCCTGATGAAGGCATTCAATACAATCAAGTTGACCTACAATATTTGGGACAAGTTGAATTTAAGTGAAAAGATTGCTTATGATTACGCACAAGGAACCAATGACGTTCTTTGGGACAGACACTCAAACAATGGTGCCCCCGGTGGTGTCATGCAGCGTATCGTCAATCGTAATGACCAGCTGAATACACAAACCCAGCTCTCTTACATCAACTCTTTCGGTCTGCACAATATTGACGCCCTGCTTGGTTTTGAAACACAAGATACGGAATATGCTTTCAACTACATGGCAGGCCAAGACTATCCGGGTGATTTGTACGAATTGACAAATGCCGGTTCAACAAGTGCCGAAACCAACAGACAGAGCTATCGCATGACTTCGTTCCTCGGACGTGCCAATTATAACTACGCAGACAGATATTATCTCGGTCTCAGCTATCGTACCGACGGAAGTTCACGTCTGGCAAGAGAAAACCGTTGGGGAAGTTTCTGGTCGGTTTCCGGAGCATGGAGATTCATAGACGAAAGTTTCCTGAATCCTGTCAAGAGTGTATTGACAGATGGAAAGCTCCGTGTGTCATACGGTGTAAACGGAACGCAACCATCAGACTATTATGCTTATATGAATCTTTATAAATACGGAATCATATACAATGGACAGTCAGGAATGTCAATCGTCGGAATTGCAAACCCGGACCTGAAATGGGAAAAGAACAAAACATGGAATATCGGTCTCGACCTTTCATTCATCGACCGTATCTCTGTAACATTCGACTACTATCAGCGTAAAACCAGCGACCTTATATATGACCTCCCCGTATCACAAGTCGGCGGATATTATGATGGCAATTATGGGTATACCACCCCGCAAAACATCGGTTCACTGAAGAACTCCGGTTTTGAGTTGACCATTACATCAACCAATTTCAGAAACAAGGATTTCACGTGGACCACTTCTCTGAACATGGCACACAACAGCAACAAACTGACCAAATTGGATGGCCAGCAGAATGAAATCGTATCAGGACCGCTGATTCACCGTGTAGGCGAACCTTACTATTCATACTATGTTTATGAATACGCCGGAGTCGACGCAGAGACCGGTAAAGAAATGTTCTATCTGAATGACGGAACAGAGAATGCCCGCAAGACAACTACAAATATCTCTGAAGCCAACAAAACTATTGTAGGCAAGCATCAGGCTAGTATAGAAGGCGGTCTTACCAACAACCTCAAATGGAAGTTTATCGACTTGGGCTTCACTTTCACTTATTCATTGGGTGGTGATGCTTTTGACTACTCCACTTGGCAGCACTCCAATGGCGGTTCATATCTATACGGTGGTGCCGTACCGACATACTATGACATCTCAAAGATGTGGACAGGCCCAGGCGACACGAATGCCACATTGCCTAAATTTGAATATGGAAGCGCTGCTTCACTGTCTTCACGCTGGCTGATGCCTACTGATTATCTACGTCTGAAGAACCTCACATTAGGTGTAAGCATTCCGCAAAACTATATCAGCAAGCTTGGGCTCAGCAAAGCCAGAATCTACTTCTCTGGTTCCAACCTGCTTACATGGAAGTCTAAAGACTTATTTGTAGATCCGGAAATGCGTGTAGACGGACTATGCACATTTGAGACTCCGGCATTGAGAACATATACATTCGGAATAGAATTGAATTTCTAACTAATAAAGATACGAAAATGAAAATATTAAAGACATTATACACAGCAACGCTTTGCGCAGCTATGGCAGTCAGCACTTCATCATGCCTCAACAGTTGGCTGGATCAGTCACCCGCAGACGGAATAGATGCTGAAACCGCAATCAAGAACAGCGATGATTTGGCCAATGTGCGGACGGGACTTTATGCTGCCGTTAAAGGTAACAGTAGCCTGATTAATTATTATGGACGCCTCATGTTCGTATACGGTGACATGAGAGGGGAAGATATCCAATATGAATATAACGGGGGAAGTGGAAGAGCAAACTTCTACTACTATATGGAATATACAACTGCAGACAATTTCACCACCTCAACAGCCATATGGCAGATGCCTTATGTAGTCATTGCACGCGCCAACCGTCTGATTCAGGCAGCAGAAAGTGGCAACCTGACCGATGCGGCAGAGGCAAAAGCCACTATTGACCAATATGATGCAGAAGCAAAAGTTCTGCGCGCCATGGCACTGTTTGACCTTACACGTATCTACGGTAAACCTTATACGGTAGATCAAGGCAGCTCACTCGGTGTGCCCATCGCTACCTCCCCGCTGGAATCGACAGAAAAGCCAAGCCGCAGCACGGTAGCCCAATGTTATGAGGCAATTGAAAAGGATTTGACAGATGCAATCAACTCAAATGCACTGCCCAAAACCAATGAAGTGGGTTATGTCAACCTTTGGGCTGCCAAAGCCTTGCAGGTACGTGTATATATGACAAAAGGCGAATGGAGCAAGGCCTTATCCGTAGCAGAAGACATCATATCAAACTCGTCTTACAAACTTTGGGAACCGTCAGAATATGTTGCTGCATGGAGCAAAAGTGATGCCAATCATTCAAAGGAAATCATGTTCGAGATTTCCATCAACAACAATACTGACTGGACAGACCGTGAAGGTATTGCCTATTTATATGCCGACAAGGCTGGCGCTTCTCCCGGATATGGAGATGTAATTGTCACAAAAGACTTCTCTGACATGCTTACATCCGACCCGGCAGACATCCGTAACGACATATTATTGGCAGCGGCAGCAGGAGGATTTGACAAACGTAAAGTTTACATCAACAAAATGCCTGCTGTAAACGGAGATGTACGTTACTCCAATGTCCCATTGCTGCGCTTGTCAGAAGTTTACTTGTCAGCAGCAGAAGCAGCTTTCCAAGCCGGAGACAAGAACAAGGCTGCCAACTTGCTGAACGATATCATCTCCAACCGCACAACGAATGAAAGCAAACAAGTAACCAGCGGAAACATCACATTAGACCGCATCTACATCGAACGCCGCAAGGAACTTGTAGGTGAAGGACAGCGCTACTTCGATGTTATGCGCCGAGGTGAAACCGTTACACGCTACACGGACGTTAATGACAGAGGATGGCACGACGTATTGAGCGAAGAAGCGCGTACATTCAACCGCGACTCCAAGAAAGCGCTCCCGTTGATTCCCGTCGGTGAAATCAATGCCAATCCGAACATAGAACAAAATCCAGGCTATTAATCAATAGTAGCCTAAAGAAACTTGGGAATTTTCCCAATGTGTTTTTATAAATAAAGTGTTTAGAGGAGGTGTGCCAGTGATGGTATGCCTCCTTCTTTCAATATATCCACCAATATCGGTTTCACTCCGCTGACAAAACACTCAACGGCAATAACCATCAGAATAAGCCCCATCAGGCGCATCATCACATTGTTTCCCGTCTCACCCAAGATTTTGACCAGTCGTGTGGAAGCACGCAATATGAAAAAGGTAATCAGATAAATAAAGGCAATCATTCCTATAAGAACTCCTTTCATCTGAATGGTATGGGCATCCTGCATCAGCACAATGGCATTGGCTATGGCACCAGGACCACAAAGCATCGGAATTCCAAGAGGAGTAATGGAAATATCATCGGCATAAGTCTTGATTTCCTCGTCTTTCAGCTTCATTGGGGTATAACGGGCTTGCAGCATATCGAAGCCAATCTTAAAGATAATAACTCCACCGGCAATACGGAAGCCATTAGTAGAGATACCAAAGAATTTAAAGAGGAACTGTCCCGCAAACGTAAAAACCATAATCGTAATAAAGGCAACCAGAGTGGCGCGCGATACTACCGACTGCCGTTCACGGTCCGTCATTCCATGCGTCATGGTCAAAAACACCGGCATGGTGCCAAGAGGGTTTGTCAACGTAAAGAAGGAGGTAAAACAAAGTAAAGCGAAAGGTAAGATTGTGTCCATAGCTGTATAATATACGTTTCTGTAGACAAAAGTACAACTAAAAATTTCAATGTCACAGAATCTGCATCAATTCTTTCAGATTACTGATATGATAAGTCGGTTGGAAAGGCAGTTCTTCCTTCCCCGTTACATTATAAAACACTTGGTGCATACCCACTCCTTTGGCTCCTGCCACATCATTCTCCCAACTATCGCCTATCATCAAAGAATCACGCACCTCGGATTGTGTGGCAGAAAGGGCAAAATGAAAAATTTCGGGCCAGGGCTTCAAGATACCGATGTCATCAGAGAGAACAATCTTCTTAAAAAAGTGGTCAATGCCTGCCGAACGCATCTTATGACATTGCAGCTCTTGGAAGCCGTTGGAAAGGATATAGAGGTTATATTTCCCCGCCAAATATTCCAGTACCTCATACGCATGCGGCATCAGCCGACTTTTTGTGGGAATGACCGAAAAGAAATCATCAGAAAAAGCCTCGGCCAAAGCAGCATCCCCCGCCCCTACTGCCTCCAGAGGATATAGAAAACGCTGGCGGTTCAACTCTTCCTTACTGACCTGCCCTCTGCCGTATTCTTCCCACAGCTCTACATTACGATGCTGATAAAGCGTATAAAAATGCTGGAAAGAACGAAAGAAACGGTCATAATCATACTTGTGATACATCTCTTCGAATGTATCGCGTGCATTAAGGGAAAATGCCCAAAGCGTATCGTCCAGGTCAAAAAACAGGTTCTTATATTGGGATACCATAATTTAAAGGAAAGAGAGAGATAAAAATAGACGCAGATTATCAATTCCAATAACCTGCGTCCGTTCTGTATCAGTCTATAACAGTGTTATTTTACCTGGATTACCAAATACTTGGACACACTCCAGAAGTCTTTCGGATTTGTAATCTTCAAAGTCAGCTGTCCTTTATCATCTTTCTCCAACGCATAAGAGCCCGCGGGATGAGTAGTCAAGATATCAGCATCTTTAGAGTATAGTTTAATCTCTTTTGTCGTACGGATATCCACTTGTGTAAAGTAGTCCTTGTTGATATCAGAATCTTTCAGCACCTGGCCTTTTTTGAAAAGTCCGGTATTTGTCAATATCTTCTGGTCCTTCAACTCTTTCTTCGTACCAAATACAAACCAAGCCGTATTGAGTGCCTTATCTTGTTCGGCAACGGTTTGAGCCTTCGCCTCATTTTCGGCAGTCAATTCTTCTTTCTCAGTAGACAAACCGGTTACGGCAGCATCCAGTTCCTGGATACGGATATTCTTGGAAGCCAGCTCAGCCTGCAATTCCTCAATACGCTGGGTCTTTGCCACCAACTCCTGAGTCAGGGACTCCACAGCCCTCTTCAACTGGGCAGAGTTATTCTTACTGTTCTTCAGCATGGACTGTAATTTGGCAATCTGTTCCTTGTTCTCTTCCATCTGCTTACGGATAAACTCAATATCCGACGCAATCTGCTGCTTGGCATTCAAAGAGCCTTCTGCCACAGCACCACGCTGCAAATCCACACGGCTCTCTGCTGCATTAATCTGGCGGAATCCCTCTGAAATATCATTGAAAGTGCCCATCATCTCGTCCAATTCAGCATTACGCTGAGTCAGTTCCATCAATAAAGAATCATTTTCAGCTTTCAGCTGGTTCTTACTGCCACCAGAGAAGCTGTCACACGAAGCCATTACAGCCGCGCATACAATTAAAACTGCTAACTTTTTCATACGCTTTCGTTTTACGTTTGGTTAATGAAGTTATTTAATCGTCTATTCCTGTTACTACAATCACAATTTCACCGCGCGGTTCGTTCGCCGTGAAATGTTCAATCAATTCTGTAAGCGTTCCACGCACCGTTTCTTCGTGCATCTTTGAGATTTCCCGCGAAACAGAAGCCTGACGTTCGGCACCGAAATGTTCGGCAAACTGCGTCAAAGCTTTTACCAATCTGTGGGGAGACTCATAGAACACCATGGTACGACACTCCTCGGCCAATGCCTTCAGGCGGGTCATCCTTCCTTTCTTCTGTGGAAGGAAACCTTCAAAACAGAACTTCTCATTCGGCAGTCCGGAAGCCACCAATGCCGGTACAAAAGCTGTCGCTCCCGGCAAGCATTGCACTTCGATGCCGTTACGCACACACTCTCTGACTACCAGAAAGCCCGGGTCGGATATACCTGGCGTACCTGCATCCGAAATCAAAGCTACAGTTTCTCCCCCCTTTATTCTATTAACAACACTTTCAACCGTTTTATGTTCATTAAATTTATGGTGAGATTGCATCGCATTCTTTATTTCGAAGTGTTTCAGCAATATGCCGGAGGTACGTGTATCCTCAGCAAGTATCAAATCCACTTCTTTCAGAATCCGGATAGCACGGAATGTCATATCTTCCAAATTTCCTACCGGGGTAGGCACTACATAAAGTTTTCCCATACTTATCGGTCGTTTAGCTGAAATATTTTTTGAGGAGTTCCATAAAATCGACGGCGGCTTCATTTTCTTCATCCGGGTGCACTTCCGAAGCAAAAATATCCATAGCCTTGTCCAAAGAAGGAGCCTCACCCAAACGTCGTACCACTTCATTCATCCGTGCAGCATCGCCTGCGAACAGTTCGCGGACAAAACGGAATGAATCGTTCAGACTGATGGCATGTTTCAAATCCTTGGCAGGCTTGATGCGTTCTGCCAAAATAGGAACTGTTTCCGGTTCCTCACATACCATCTTCACTGTATCAGGAATAACCGATTCGACCGGAGAAACCGGTTCGGTCAAAGGAGTAGTAACAGCAGGGAGTTCCTCCAGGGGCGGCACAACAGCCGTTGGCGCCTCCTCAAGCAGTTCTTGCAACGCCTCCAAGCGTGCCTTCATCTGCTGGATATTCCGTTTTGCCACAATCTTCAATGTCGGATTGGCATCACTTGAAATGGCCTGCATCAAACATTTCAATTCCTGAATATCTAATTCTATGTCGTTTAATAAGGTTTGCATATCCTTTACACAGTCCGTGTTAACGCTACAAATGTAGAAATAAATAATGAAAAAATATCGGAAAGCGAACAAAAGTGTTACTTTTGCGCTTAAATATAACACTCAAAAACATGGTATTATTTTCAGAAGATCATATACAGGAAACCAAACGCAGGGGAAGAATTGAGGTCATTTGCGGTTCCATGTTCTCCGGCAAAACCGAAGAGCTGATAAGGAGACTGAAACGGGCAAAGTTTGCCAAACAACGCGTAGAGATATTCAAGCCTGCCATAGACACCCGTTATTCCGAAGCCGATGTCGTATCGCATGACAGTCATTCCATAGCCTCCACTCCCATCGATTCATCTGCCAGCATTCTGCTGTTCACTTCAGAGATAGATGTAGTGGGCATTGACGAAGCCCAGTTCTTTGATAGCGGCCTGATTGATGTATGCAACCAGCTTGCCAACAATGGTATACGCGTCATTGTTGCCGGACTGGACATGGACTTCCGGGGTATTCCATTCGGTCCTATGCCGGGACTGTGTGCCATTGCAGACGAAGTTTCCAAAGTACATGCCATCTGTGTGAAATGCGGCCAACTCGCCTCGTTCTCCCACCGTACCGTCAAGAACGACAAACAAGTACTGCTGGGGGAAACCGAAGAGTACGAACCTCTATGCCGGGAGTGCTATCAGCAAGCCATCCAAGCCGACCAAAAAGAAAGCGGTCATTAACGAATACAAAAAACAGAGCATTATGGAACGCAAAAAGATTACATTCGACAGTTTTATCCGCGGTGTCATACTCGGTGTCATTATTATCGGCATCCTTATGCTCTTCAAGCGTCTAAGCGGCGTATTGCTGCCATTCTTCATCGCATGGCTCATTGCCTATCTGATATACCCCCTGGTCACCTTCTTCCAGTACAGATTAAGGCTCAAGAACCGGGTCATATCCATCTTCTGCGCCTTATTCAGTATTCTGATTGTAGGAGGAACCGCCTTCTATCTGCTTGTGCCTCCCATGATGGACGAATTCGTCAGGGTAAAAGATTTGGTAATAGACTACTTTTCCAACGGAACCCACGACGGCAATGTGCCCAAAACACTCTCTGAATTCCTTCGTGAGAACATAGACACCCAGTTTGTCACCCAATTGTTCAAGGAAGAGAATATGCTGAACGCCATCAAGGAAACCGTTCCCCGGCTCTGGTCCTTGTTGTCAGAATCCGTCAATCTGCTGTTCAGTTTCTTCACTTTCTTCCTCATTCTTCTCTATATAGTTTTCATATTGCTGGATTACGAAAGCATTTCCGAAGGGTGGACCCACCTGGTACCACAGAAATACCGGCCCTTCGTAATCAATGTAATGAACGATGTGAAAGACGGCATGAACAGATACTTCCGCGGACAAGCATTCGTGGCATTGTGTGTCGGTATTCTGTTCAGTATAGGCTTTCTGATTATTGATTTCCCACTGGCCATTGGACTCGGCTTGTTCATCGGCGCTTTAAACCTAGTACCCTATTTACAGATTATCGGCTTTATACCTACCATCGTGCTGGCCATACTGAAAGCAGCGGATACGGGAGGAAACTTCTGGATTATCATTGCATCGGCCCTTGCGGTATTCATCATAGTACAAGCCATTCAAGACGGATTCATCGTACCGCGTGTCATGGGGAAGATTACGGGCCTGAATCCTGCCATCATCTTACTGTCTTTATCGATTTGGGGGTCATTGATGGGAATGCTGGGTATGATTATAGCACTTCCGCTTACCACCCTTATGCTCTCCTACTATCAACGTTTCATCATAAACAGAGAAAAAATTCACAAGTTTGAACAGACTGATAATCAACAAGAAGAGTAAAAGCAGAAGTCGTTTTCAAAACTTTTTCCCTTAATCCATTTGTTTTTTAAACAAAAGTAGCTATCTTTGCACCCGCTTAACAGCAATAAGGTCTGAATCGCTAGCTCAGCAGGTAGAGCACAACACTTTTAATGTTGGGGTCTTGGGTTCGAGCCCCAAGCGGTTCACTTGAGAATCAAGCAGTTATCTAAATCAGATAGCTGCTTTGTTCATTATAAGCACTACGTTCTACGGTATTTGTGTAAACCAGTGTGTAAACCAAGAAACCGAATGAGCGAAACTATTAAAGTACTGTGTTACAGGTCTAAAACTCTTAGTAATGGAGAACACCCTCTTATGTTATGTGTCTGTAAAGACCGTAAAAGGAAGTTTCAAAGTCTTGGCATATCCATAAAAGCTGAATTATGGGACTTCAAGACAAACCAGCCAAAGACTAAATGCCCGAATCGTGAGAGAATAACCATTCTCATAAACGACAGAATTAATGAGATACAGAAAGCCGCTTTGGATAAGAGGATAGCAGGCAAAGACTTTACGGCTACAACTCTCATTGAATCCACCACAAACCACACAACCTATAAAACGGTGGGTGAATACTATCTGACTTATATTCAGAACTTGCGGAAGGAGAGCAGAATCAGATATGCAGGAATGTTCGAGGTATCTTACTCTTCCTTCATAAAGTTCAACAAGCATCTTGACATACCATTCTCTGATATAGATGTTGCTTGGCTAAAGAGATATGAGCAGTGGATGAAGTCAAACCATTATGCCATCAATACGATAGGTACACGACTTAGGCACTTACGTGCGGTATTCAACCATGCAATCGAAAACAAGCAGACCACCGCCTACCCTTTCGATTTCTACAAACTGTCAAAGCTGAACCAACAGACAGCCAAGAGAGCCATATCCAAGCAGGACATTCAAAGGGTTATCAATCATAAAGGCAAGTCGGACATGGAATGTTTAGCGATAGACCTATTCGCATTCTCCTACTTCACAGCCGGAATCAACTTTATAGATATGGCCATGTTGGAGCGGAGCAACATAGTGGACGGTCAACTTATCTATTACAGGAAGAAGACAAAGAAGCAAATCATTATTCCCTTACAGGATAAGGCTGTTGAGATTATAAGGAAGTACAGTAACGAGTGTTCACCTTATCTGTTTCCGGTTCTCTCACCATTCCATAAGACAGAAGTACAGGTCGCAAACAGGCTGCATAAGGTGTTGGCAAAGGTAAACAAGCACCTCAAAGATATTGGCGAGAATTTGAAGTTACCACTACCCTTGACCACATACATGGCCCGGCATTCGTGTGCTACTTCGGTGCTGCTTGCTAATGGTGTACCGATTGAAACGGTATCTAAAATTTTAGGTCATACCAATATCCGGACTACTCAAATTTATGCAAGGATTACCGATTTGAAAGTAAGTAACGACATGGAAATGTTGGCTCAAAAATTGAAATAGTTAATATTTACTGCTATTTTTGTGCCAAAATAGCAGTAAATATATGGAACCAACTCAGCAATTAGATATTAGAATTCAAGAAAATCTTGATAATTTGAATTCATTTACAGAAAATATAAACTGTTTATATGAAACATTTGAGTTTAGCGAAATTACTTTGCGAATGCAACGCCAACGAGCACATAGTGAGTTTGATAGTTTTTGTATACAATATAAACAAGAAGAAGATGGACAAGAAACGATTCAACTTCCAAGAGATAAAGTACGAGAATTTCTTAAGCTACATAAGAAGAAAGAAAGAGCCGAATCCGCATTTAATCTAATACCTCGCAGCTATGTAGTTTCATTAATTTCATTATTTGATGCTTTTATTGGAAATATAATTAAAAATATATACAACATATGCCCTGAAAAATTAAATAACTCTGAACAAAAACTTTCATTTTCAGAATTATCTCATTTTAATACACTTGCGGATGCTAAAGACTACATTATTGATAATAAAATTGAAGCGATTTTGAGAAGTTCCCATCAAGAACAATTTGATTGGCTAGCTAAAGAATTATCTATAAGTACTCTTACTAAATTTAAAGACTGGCCTAATTTTATAGAAATCACCCAGCGAAGGAATCTATTTGTACATACTAATGGAATTGTATCAAATCAATATTTAACAACCTGCAATAAATACAAAGTAGATAATATCGAAAATATAAATAAGGGAGATAAATTGAATGTTGATAGGGCTTACTTTGAACGCACATATGAAATCTTTTATGAAATAGGAATAAAGTTATCCCAAATGGTTTTAAGATGTC
>OBYQ01000180.1_pt1 | contig 88706 bp, 129 predicted proteins | sample 1538221 | NCBI WGS metagenome assembly OBYQ01 (sample SAMEA2580200, study PRJEB22360) | human gut metagenome | biome: human gut; feature: human-associated habitat; material: faeces | place: Denmark | collected 2008/2010
GCCCCAGATAAAGAGCTTTACCACTAAATCCTAAACTGGAGATTCAAAAATGAAATGCTATCACGGCACTACTCTGAAAAACTTTGTAAACCTGCTGAATGGTGGCGACAAGCCGGAAGGAATCTGGAACTGCTCCTACATGGATGATTGTTTCTACGTTTACCCAATGAACAAGATTATCAAAACGGAATGTTTGGAAGATGAGGAAGATTCTTACATTCGTGAACGCTGCATTCAAAACGCTTTAGAATCTGGGCTTATCACGGCAGCTTTCCAAATGGAAACGCAGGACGTAATTGTCATTGAGATGGATATCCCAGAGGAAGAGCTAGAGGATGATTATTCTTGTGACAACATGAGCGATATCGCCAGCTTTACCGGACACTTTGATAAAGATTGGATTATTGGCCTTCACTCGACGAAATTTAGTGCGATGTATGCACCTTTCTTTGTACCAGATGCAACTAACCGCAATTTAGGCTATGTTGACGATGATTTGTTAAGTATGGCGAAAATTGTACAGAATAGCGGTGATAGTTCCGTGTTTTGTGACCTGCTGGATAAAATCACGGCAAACATCACAGAACGCAATTTAAAAGACTTTTTAGGTTAATCAGTACAAAGACACCAACTTCCAACTTAAGGCCCATACAGGGCCATTTAAAGGGCTTAAATCATGCTTACAACCGTTTATCTTATCCTTTCTATTTGTAATGGTCATTCATGTGATTTTAAAGGGCTTGAGGAGTTTACAGGGAGTAAAGAAAATACTATTCAAGTTTGCCAGATAGCAAGACAAGACTATCCCGCCAGTGATGATATTCAATGCTACTTTAAGACAGAAGATGAAGACGGCGTCTATTTTGACAGTGTCGATGGTCAATATGAAATTATCATTGAAAAAGACTAGACAAGCCTGATAAAAGTCTGTAAACTGTCAATCAACGGGGAGGGAATGACCTTCCCCACTAAATAAAGTCCTTAAACTAGGAGATTCTAAAATGGCTTATGTAACTGTAATTACCGATAAAGAAGATTCATCTTGGTCAACTCAAGTAAGTGATAAGATGTCACCTATGCAGTGCCTAAAATACTTTGAGCAGTGGAACAAAGGCGAGGATGTCAGCCCCTTTCAAGTGATGCAAATCATCCATACAGATAACGAAGGGCACAAAACGACACTTAATAGCGAGTATTATGCAAATCGTTTTGAGAGTCGAGTTGAAACGATGAAGGGGCTGCGTGAGGCCGGATATGGGCACATTGCCGCCTTGTTATGGGATAGCCTACTAAAAAATCAGCGTATCAGCTATGTAAAACCTGAAAAAATATTCATCAGTTAATCAATAACTTACAAAAAACTTTTAAAAAAGTGTTGACAATACCCCTTGACATTGGTAACTTTGTTCGAGGGGGTTTATCTAAAAGGGATTCACTTAAAAGATTCTTTATAGATAAGCTCAAAAAAATTACTTGCAATCAACTATCAAAACAAGTAAATTACTAATCAACGGGAAGGCAATAACCTCCCCACTAAATAAAGTCCTAAACTGGAGATTCTAAAATGAACAAATTTCAAGCTATCAACTTCATTCGTTCAAATGCTGTAATGTCTAAGCCTGTAAAAGACACATACGAATTCCGTTGTGATGGGGTACATTTCGCAACAATCACCAAATCAGAAAACGGGGCTTATTACGTTCATCGTCGTAATGTTTCAACCGTTGTAGTCTCTCACTTTATGCAAGCTGTAGCAGAATTATTACCGTTATTCTTAGAGATTTACTTAGATGAGTGTAAAAACGTTCACAACCACGTTAAAAACCTTTTAAACGGTTATAAAATGGCTTATGAACGTTCTATCAAGTCACTAAACAAGTTTTACAATGCACCTGCAAATACTGTTTCAATGGCTTATGATGTAAACGGTGAGTTAGTTAGTCTCTTTAAAGTGGAAGAAATTAAACTGTATAATCTACGTCCTAGTGGTTACTCTAAGACTCTTGGTGAAGGTTTAACGTTCAATATCAAGAACTTAGAAAAAACTTTAAAAGATATTGAAAAAGATATTGACGAGACAATAAAAAGCCTGTAAATTGTCAATCAACGGGGAGGGAATGACCTTCCCCACTAAATAAAGTCCTAAACTGGAGTTATCAAGATGGAAAACGTAGAATTAACCACACTTTTACAAATTGCAACTGACAAAGAAGATGTAGCACTGTTTCACCGTATCGAAAGCGATTTATTCAATGGTGAAATCATCAAAGAATCTTATGAAGTTGTCGGATTCAAAGATGGTAAAGCGTTTGGCTTTTTTGACCTCGACAAAGGCAACGCTGTTACAAAATATGATGTTTTATCTTGTGAGATTCTTACAAGATACAACGAAAAAAGGCTTGCAACATACGCCAATATGCAGTAAATTACTAATCAACGGGGAGGGAATGACCTTCCCCACTAAATAAAGTCCTTAAACTACTTCCTAAACTGGAGAATCTAAAAATGGCAACTATCCGCGCTACTGTTAACGAGTTCGGTTTTTCCTCTCTGGATGTTAAATTTGACATTGCAGGCACTGATAACGCCTTTGAAATGGTGAAAGGTCTTATCAGTCAGACCATCAAAGATTATAATCCTTCGGATGAGTTCTGGGAGGAAACAAAACAAGAAGTTCTCAAGGATGGTTATACTTATCACTATTGGGGAGAAAAAATTGTCTCCCTGTACTACAACAAACAAGATTATAACTAATCGACGCAGCGGGGCTAAATAGCCCCAGATACCTGAACAGCCCCTTTAAATAGGGGCTTTTTTACGTCTATCCAATCCTTATACAATCCCTTTCCCTTTCCTTTCCAGAATCTTATCAGACCTTAAAAGCAATAACTCTATAGTCCACTCTATAACCTTTTATCAAATCAACTTAAATATAAGCCCATAACCCGAAAGGGAAGGGCAACCCCTTAAACGCTCTATAACGCCCTATAACAGCCTTATCAACCTAACTTAAGGGGTTGCATTAACTCACCCTAAAAAGCCCTTCCTAGAGCTTCCCAGAGACTTAAAAGAATCTTATAAGGGTGTAAGCTTTATCATCTCATTAGTATTCTTGTGAATATCTAAAAAGGGTTTGTTAGTGTCTTAAAAGTATGTTATAGGGGGCTATAAAGTTGCTTAAAAGTTACGTAAAAGAGGCTATAAAGTTACGTAAATGCTAGCCCCCTTAACATTTTCTTAACAATTTCTTAACAATCCCTACATAGTTATGCTTGTTAGAGACTTGTTAGCCCCTTGTTAAATCTCTGTTAAGACCACGTAAAAGCCTTGTAAGAGTCTTTGACATAGCCTTAAAAGCTCCTGTAAAGCTCTATAAAGAGGTGTCTGTACAGTTGGGGGGATAGATACTAGGAAGAGACTTAAAAGAGCTTATAAAGAGCTATAGAGAGCTTTTAAGAGGTATGTTTAAGAGTTCACTAAGAAGGGAAAGGGAACGATAAGAAAAGAGTAGTGACCATGTTAATAGCTTGTTAAAAAGATTAAACACTTGTTAGAAACTTGTTAATTACCTTAACAAAATAACTCTTTAAAATTAACTTGTTAGCTCTTGTTAGTCATCTGTTAAGATTCTGTAAAGCCCTATTAAGTCTTGTTAGAAAACTGTTACAACCTTGTTAGACTTGTTAAGAATCTGTTAAGACCTTTGAAGAGTTGTTAAGAAGATGTGAGAACTGTTAAGAGATTGTTAAGGATATTTTAAAATTTTGCAAAGTACTTGTAAGGGAGCTGTTAAGGGCTACCAAGCAGATATACATCTTCTACAGATATTTTTCAGTTCCTTCAAAGACCCTAAAAAATGACTTGATAGTCCTATTTTATAAAAATTTTAAGATTCTGAATAATTACCTATACAGCCTTTTAAAAATACAGGTAGAAACAGGCTTATAAGATACCTTGTTAGTACCGTGTTAGACCTTGTGAGATAAGGTCTGTAAAGATATTCCTGTTAAGTTTGTTAAAACAGTCTATATAGAGGCTTAGTAGTACCTAGTGAACACCTATAGAGAGTAACATAGCTAACCTAGAGATTAAGAGGTGTATAGGAGCTTCTAAGAGGGTATAGAGAGATGGTTAAGATGATTGTATAGGTTGTTTAGAAGGCTTGTTAGAAGAGTGTTTAGATGGCTATTTAGAAGGGCTATACAGAGGGCTATTAAGACCACTAGATAGTTACTAAGATACTATATAGTACTATATAACTATATAGAGAGTAAGATTAAGAAGGTTGTTAAGAAGGATAGATATTTTATTCACATATGATGGTGACCCAGAGGTTGGGACAACCGATAAAATTTTATAAAAATTAAAAAGCCCCCAATTAAGGAGGCTCTTAAGATATTTTAAATCAGTGTTTCCAGAACTGTCTTCAGTGATGACTTGGTTGTCTGATAAAAATGAGTAAATCCATTGTTGTTATCGAATATCTGCATCATGATATCATCACCCTTGATTGGGTAAACTCGGATATCATAGTGAAAACCATTAAAGACACAAGAACCACTACAGAATGCTCTAAAGTCATCCACTGAGATGTACTCTTCATGACCTGTGATTTTTATACAAACACCTTTACTCGGTCTCTTAGGGTTGATATCTTCCATCACAGACATACTCTGTCCACCAAGAGATACCATAGTGACCACTTTACGGTTCTTCTGTTTAAAGTACATCTTAACTTTCTGCAAAGTGTCTTCATAGAACGGATAAGACCTTTCTACAAAGATTCCTTCAAGTGGCTCTTTACCATTTTCAACTTCTCTGTTATGCCGTACTGCAAAGATAATTTGTTCGAACCAGTCAAGATTTTCTTCGGAGAGTGCTTCCCGAATATCACTCCAATCAAGAACTAGATAGTTACCTTCAACTTCTTTTAAGTTATCTTTTTCCATATCTATCACACCATTATCGTAAAACTTGATATTCTGGTACTGCGAATTTATTACTATTGTTCTTGATGAGGTCATCCTCTGAAACTAAAAATGTAATACCACATAAGTGTCTGTAACGACTATCATACTCGAATATCTTAAACAGATATTTACCATCATGATAAACCTGTTGCACTTCACCTTCTGCAACAATCTCACCTGTAATAAAATTTTTTAGTTTATACACATTACCAACTTTAGGTACTGTTTTCATCTCAGGCTCTTTTAGTGCTACACCTATTTTTGCATCACCGAGTAAATGAGAACTTTCAAAAGCTACGTGTTTCATATAAGCTTCTGAGCATTCCCAGATAAAACAATGTACAAGAACCTTAGCAGCATGTCTTGAACAGTTCAACTTATCACAAATTTCTGTGTACATCTCATCTTTAGTCGAGTTGTCAAGCATTGCTCTTTGCACTATCTCTTTTACTTTCATAAGCTCTCCGAATAACCCTATTAAGCATCTCTAAAGTCAGCTTTCCAGATTCTAAATGTGGCATAACAAGCTTTAAAGCTTTTTCAACATCATGCACAACATCTATTATACCTTCCGCGTAGGCTTCTACAAGGATATCTTTTACATTTTGTGATTTACCTTTTTGTGGTATCACTAGACGCATATCAAACTCATTTGCTTGAGGATGGTTCTTACCACGCCAGAAACCGTCCTTATCAAAGCTTATAAAGTTATCCTCATTAAAATTAATACCACAAACCTTAAACTTATCTAAAACTATGCAGTTGAGAGGGTAATCATCACTTGCATCATTCATTCCAAGAAACTTAACAGTAGCTATATACCTCTGTGTCTTTGAATCTACAATGTCAAGTTCTTTACCTATGTACTCTTTCATCTCTTAAATCCTATCAATTTGAAACTCTTCAGGTAACTCAGCCACCACTTTTAAATAGTAAGCATCAGAGATTGTATGCTTTGTCTCATAGCTACCATTCTTAATCCAGTTATAATTTTCTGGTATTCCATCATCATTACAAAAACCTGAGTACATAATTGCTCTGTGGATTATATTTTTATTAGAGTATGCAACATCTACAATATAGTATGTTTTTTCTTTCCAACCACCTTCAGGTTTACAAATACCTGAGATACCCTCTAATTCTGGTGTCATTTCACTACCTTCTAAGTTTCTACAAAGGGGCTATCAAGTAACCCCTTAATCTATTACTCAGACTTTTCAGTCTTCTTATCGGATTTCTTACTGGTCTTCTTCTCAGCTTTCTGTTCAGGTTCCTTCTCAGAAGTTGCCTTGATAAACATATCAAGAAGCTCTGATAAGTCACTTTTCAGCAAAGTAACAGGCTGCTCATTGTAGAAGTTTTTGTCAAGATAAACTTTGAACTCTTCTATAGAAGGAAATCCAAAAATTGGTACAGGTGTCTTAATCATTACTTAGTCTCTCCATAGGCATCTTTCAAGATTGCCTTGTTAATCATTTCAGCGATTGCAAAACGAACACATACAGCTATAATTGTAGGTTGCATTCTTTACTTACCTCTTCAAGTTTAATCTCCGAGTCCTTAAGTCGTTTCTTATGAACTCTGAATCTCATTAGTGAGATGATGATACCAACTAAAGGAACAGCATACAAGTACCAAACATCATATACCTTTGCAGTAATCTGTGTAATAGTCAAGTCTTGAGCTATGTAGCTGATTGCTGATACGGCTAGTAATGTTGCTAAGAAGAAAACCAGTATCATAACAATATTCAGACAACCTCTGGCATGGTATTCATGCTTAATGCACTTATTCTTTTCGTCAACAACCCTGTTGTAGTCATTTGTAAAGTCTCTGTAGAAAGCTTTCAAGTATTCTTGAGTGTAGCCTTCAAAGCAACCTGTACCGTACCAATAATCACCACCAAAGTGTGCTATGATACCGGTATCCCCATTCGGTTTGGTTACTCTCAAAGAGGTGTGATGACGAGTATCTTGATAGTCTATTTTGTATCTTTCTTCATAAATCATTTTCCAATCCCTCTCAGTCGTTTGTTCCACTCAATGTCAACAAGTCTTTGCAGGACTTTCCCTCTAGGTGTTACACCTTTTAAATCTGCATCGTAGCAACGGTAAAAGTCACCTTCAGCGTGTTTACTATAGCATTTTCTGATATTCTGACTTCTACGATATTGCTCTAATAGGGACAGCTTGTAGTAATCTTCAACTGTAGTTAGTTTTTTCATTCTTTCACCACGTATCTTCTCAAGAAACTAAAAAGGGAACTACCTCTCGATAGCTCCCATCATAGTTAATGTTGTATATTTGGTCAAGAGTATTTTTTAGGCAGTAATGCACTGCGCTTGTTCCTCTCTTCACTCAATAGTGCGATAAATTCGTCGCCTTTACCTTTCCACGGGCTGAATGAAGGGATATGCTCACGAATAGCCTCAATAACCGTCTTAAGTGCTGTATTTTTCATCCACCAATCAGAATCTGCTGATGCCACTACGTAGAATCCACCTTCATCAGTCAGAATTGGCTCTGAGATACATGGAGAAATCAAAGTTGTGACGATTGAACCATTGTTCATGTAGTATGTACGCTTAATAACCTTTTCAAGAAGCTTGTGGAGGTCACCAAACAGTGTGACAAGCTCTTTATGGTCAATGTCTTTTTCGAGGCTTGCTCGATACTTCAATAGCGCAGCATCAACCTCTCTGTCATTAAACTTGAAGTATTGTACTTCATCAACAAGGCAAACACTGATATTGTTGACATTCATAGTCAACTTACAGACTTTTGCAGGAGAATTGATACTTGGTTGAAAAAGTGCAACACAACCTTCAATGTTCCCAAAATGTTGGACTAGTGTTACTTGTGGGGTAATATTCTGTTGCTCTTCGGACATTACAGTTTCCTCATTAAATACTTTTTAAGTTGTGTGTTAGGTTTCTCAAAAACTTCTACAGAAGATATCTTGACAGCTTCACCACGCATACCTGTATGCTTGAATATATAGTACTCTAACATCCCTATGTACTTCGCTGGTAAATCATGTTTGACATACACCGTTACAGAATCTTCAAATTCAACAACCTTTGTACCATCCTTGTAGTTAAACTCTTTAGGATGGTCGTAGTTGTCGATATCGTACATTAAAAAGAGTCTTTTCCGTTGCATGTCAAGCTTGTTGGTTAAAGACTCTTTGATATCTGAGAAGTTTTTGTAGACTACGACATGGAGCTTACTCATCGTTAAACTCTCTGACGAAGAAATAGTTGACTTTGTTGTTACCTACCATAAGGTCAAAGCAGGTATTCTCAAAAGGCTTGTTGTAGGCATCGTATGAAGTGTACGTATCAGCTACTTGTTTAGTATTGAGCTTTTTACTTGATGGGTTTAAGAGGCCACCATACAGCTTCTTGATAGCCTCTTCTACAACAGACCAGATAATTTCGTCAGTAATTTCTTCGTACAGGTCAAGTTCACGCTCTAGTGAGAAGTCACAAATAGGGAAGATAACCTGTACTTTACTCATTAACGAATCACCTGTGAGACTTGAATTGCTTCAGTTACTGACAAGTCACCTACCTTCTCTTCTTTAATAAAAGTGAAGGTAAGTTCAACAGGTTCTTGCTCTTCTTGCTCAACTGGAACACCATTAAGCTCATCAAAGATTGATTGAGTTGTCCAGTCTTCTCCACCATCTGGATAGTGGATTGCATAAAGAGGAAACTCTAAATTATACCAAGCGAAAACAGGACAACCATCTGCATCATCTCGACATCTGTGGAGATATGTATTCGTACCTTCAAAATGCAAATGAAGATTACCATTCTTCTCAAAGAGAAGAGCATCTTGCAGGTCTAATTCTTCATTTTCACTGTAACGACTGACATCAACTTTAACGTGGATATGACTGCTATTATTCATAAAAACCTCTCTCTGCTTGTTCGATTTTTGCTCTTAAAGCTTCACAATGTTGTAAATGATAGTTAGCTTCTTGTTCATGTGTTGCTAACTGCCTTTCAAGAACAGTTTTATAATAACTTGCGAGTTGCTCTTTTGTCAATGGGTGCTCTGAAATAATATCAAGTCCACTTTCACCAAGAGGATTGAATTGTCCATGTTCGTTGACATTGTAAGTCTCAAACTTGAACAGGCCATTGTTCACAGACTCAATAGGTGACAATTCAACAAGCTCTACAGTAAACCGTGTATATACCTTGTCACCTCTTGAAACCACATTGTTTCCGACAATGCGTACAAGCGAGCCATTACGAGTGTACTTAAAAGTACCAAAGTCACTAGCCCAAAGTTTCATGGTTTTCTCCTTAGAAAATAAAAAAAAAAAAAAGGCTCCCGAAGGAGCCTATGAAGATATTACTTTGGATATACACTGTCAAGATAAATGTTAGCTTCCATTCTACGTCTGTTTTTCAGGCCGTTTGAAGTGACCTTCTCACCTTTGACTGTAATCTTGTTCCACCACTGCATAGCTTCTGCACAACCTACCTTATTACCATCATTGTGGCGCTTGATAAATGTAGAGTCCTGCATAGCTGTGATGCCAATGTTGTATGTTTCACTTACAAGTGCATCAAACTCGTTCTGAGAAGTTGGAACCTTGATGGCTTTGTTCACTGCTGCAACGAACTTTTCAACATCTGCGAGAAGATACTGTTCAGCTTGTTCAGCGGTAATCTTCATACCCATCTTAACAGGTTTGCCAGCAATACGGATTGTCCCATACCCAATTGTGGGGATTCCAGCAGAATCTTCGTAAGCCTCCAGCTTGAGACCTTCAAAGAACTTAATAGCTTCTAAACCTTTTCTTGAGAGTTGCATTATGCCCCTCCTGCTGGGTTAACTGTAACTGTTGCTGCATTAGATGTTACAGAGCCACCTGCACCAGTCACTACGCAAGTGTAGCTTCCTGTATCAGTAGTGGTTGCACCTTCTTTGGTGTAAGTTGCAGTTGTTGCGTCTGGGATGTCTTCCTCACCCTTCTTCCACTGATAACCTGTTGCACCTGTTGCTACAACGTTGAGTGTCAATGTCTCACCTTCGGTGATTTCCTGATTGGTTGGTTGTTGAGTGATTACCGGAAGAGCATTAACAGTAACTGTCGCTGCATTAGAAGTAACTGTTGTACCACCTGCACCAGTAACTACACAGGTATATGAACCAGCATCAGCAGGGGCTGCTTTAGCTTTCGTGTAAGTTGCACCAGTTGCACTAGGGATGTTCACATTGTCTTTCTTCCATTGGTAACCTGTTGCACCTGTTGCAGCCACTTCCAAGTTGATATTTCCACCCTCATTGATGGTCTGACTAGAAGGTTGCTGTGTAATCACAGGTAGTGCATTAACAGTAACTGTTGCCGCGTCTGAAGTAACACTTGTCCCAGCCTCTCCAGATACAACACAAGTATATGAACCAGCATCAGAAGGTACTACAGACTGTTTTGTGTAGGTTGCAGATGTGGCGCTAGTGATATCCTCACCATCTTTTTTCCATTGATATCCAGTGGCATTAGTTGCAATAACGCTTAGGTTAAGTGTACCACCTTCATTTACTGTTTGATTGGTTGGTTGCTGAGTGATTGCTGGTGGCTTGATAGCATCCTTCAACTTAGCATTCAACATTGAGAATGGTTTAACTCTTGCCAACCATTCACAATAAACTGTATCAACGTCTTTACCATTGATAATTGCATATTGTAAGTCCATGAAGAAGTCAGAAGTTCTCATTTGAGCACCAACGCTGTAAAGCAACTCATCACTAAATGGGACTTTGTAGTCTGGTTTGTAGTCAAACTTCTCAACTTCTGCGATATCAGCTTCAGGCCAATATGAGCTATAGGTGAGTGGTAAAATAGCCTCTTGATATGTTCTAAAATCATATCTCTTACCAGCCTTTACATTTGCAACGAAGCCCTTCACAAACTCTTTGAAGTCTGGGTAAGTCTTTGCTTTAATCATTTCTTTTTAGCCTCTAAATGTGCGTTTAGTCTAAAATAACCTTTGTGATGCGGAGATACATCACCAACAACAATGCCTTTAACCTTATAACCTTTACCAATTACATACTGGATATCCATAAGGAATCTTCCAAGTCCAACAATATGGAACATTGGATATAATAGGTTCTCAGAATCTGGAATATTGATTTCAGGTTTGTAGGTGCGTTGTTCGATTGTTGGTGTAATATCTTCTTCAGGCCATTTACTGAGTCTCCATGTCAAAGGTGTTGGGATAACATCATTAAGGTTGTACCTTTCACCATTTTGCACGGAATTGATATAGGATTGTAGGAAGCAATAAAAGTCTTTTGCACTCTTAGCTTTCATTAAATATCCTTATAAATAGTTAAAGGGGCATCAGCCCCTATTCACACTTAAGCTTTGGTCTTAAGTAGGTTCTTAAGTTTTTTAAGATTCATACTCTCATCAAACTTAAAACCAAATCCATTGACATAATCAATGAACTCGGATTTCTTACTGAGTGACAATGCGTAACTCATATCAAAGTTCTTACTTGTTTCTGCGTCTGGACTAGAGTTCACATCAAATGAAATTTCTGTAGGCTCTTGCTTACTTTTTCTCATATTATCAACCAACAAACATGTATAGTTTGCTGGATAGAAATTTACACTACCATCAACGTAGCTGTACTTATTATTATGGATAAGGTTTGAAAATACCTTAAGGAATGTTTCTGAGTCGTGGCAAACAAGTTTGAATTGGCTGCTCTCTCCAAGCGCAACTAATGAGTACGGACTTTCACTATCAAAGTCATAATTTGGATTCGATGCCGTTACTGTTACACGCATCAAATTATTAGCAATAGTCTTCTGTTTAAAAGAATTTTGAACATAGTGAAGACCTCTATCACACTGATTGACTAGCTCTTTAAGTAGGTCATTTGCATATGGCGAATTAATTGATACAGAGCCATCACTATTGTAATTAAAACTTACTGTTAACATTTTTCAGTTCTCCTGCGATTTATAATTTTGCTGCAATAGAGAAACGAAGTAAACTCACTGGAAGAAACCATTAAGTGTTGTTCACTAGATTGAGCCATTGCCCTGAAATACATTCCAGTCAAAGCATCATAGTGACTATTCTTTCCAATTGAGGTTATATAGCCATGACTCTTTGCAGTTTGATATAAATCTATAATATCTGCGATTTCTAATTGGGAACTACACATAGATAATCCTCTTGTCTTCTGTAATTTTGAAAGAACAGGTACAGACCAATTTCAGAGGACGAATAGTAGATTAATTCTACCCTTTTTGATTCCTTACAGTGATTGGTATTCTTACCTTTCTTCGGTTTATTTGATTTTCTCATTAAGTCTCCTTTGTAGGACAAGGCAGACCTACAGCTTTAAGTAAGATGGTACAGTAATCCATACAACAAGTCAAGAACTATTGCAAGTTAAAAAAGTTGTTGACAAAGTACTTGACAAGGTGTAGGCTTATAAATACTTAGAAGATAACTTAAAAGGTTCCTCTAAAAAGGCTATTTAAACAGATATCTTTCTGGATATCTATCTTTTATCTTAAAAGCCTTTTAAGAGGTCTTATAAGAGGCATACCAATGAAAAACAGAACAAACAAAGGCCAGTTTAAAAAAGGCCAGTCTGGAAACCCATCTGGAAGACCAAAAGGCTCACGTAACAAAAGTTCACTTGTAAAAGCTCAACTGACCATTGATAATTCTGCTGAGTTTGCTGCAAAGTTGTTTGAGGCGGTTGTTACAAGGGATGCTGCTAAGCTTGCAGAGTTCGGTTTGACGACTGACGATGTAAACCTGAAGTCGATGATGGAGGCTGGTAAAACCATCATGACTCACTCAGCAGGTGAGATGAAAGCGATTGCAGCAGACACTAAGAAGACCCCTGATAATGGTGGTCAGTCTCAGACAGATAACAAACCAACGTTCTCTGCTGTTGCAACCCTCAAAAAATAATTTTAAAAGATGTTGACAGGCTCTACAAAGTTGCTCTAAAGTCTGTCACATCAAACAACAAATGAGAGAAGAGAGTAAAATATGAGCGAATTATTTAAACATGCGCACCTTCATGCAGGTCGAACTGAAAATGGTGCTGTAAACCATACTTCATCAATGTCTGCTCTTGTGGACTTTTACAAAGCTGCTGGTTCCAGCCGTAGCAATGTAGAAATCTTACCAGACCTGTTCTACAAAGCTTTGCGTGAGGATGTTGATGTTGCAGTTCGTATTTTACTGCATATGCGAGATGTACGAGAAGGTATGGGTGAGCGTAAAGCCTTCAGAACTGTTTTGCTTCAAGCGATTGAAGACAAAGTTTTAGAACCTGTACAGGTTCTTCGCATTATGGATAAGATTGCAGAACTTGGTCGTTTTGATGACTTCAAAATCTTCGTAGGTACTCGTTTCGAGACAGATGCCTTCAAACATTTAGAAGCAGCATTACTAGACCCTGCAACAGCAGGTTTGGCGGCTAAGTGGTTACCACGAGTCAAACCACGTCATAAGCAGTTTGTAAAACGTTTCTGCAAGTTTGCCAACTTAAGTGAGAAAGAGTACCGCACACTGTTGTCTGCACTATCTGATACAGTTGAGCAAAAAATCTCTGCTAATGAGTTTGGTAAGATTGACTACAGTAAGATTCCTTCACTTGCTGCTGCACGTTACCAAAAACTGTTTAACCGTAAAGATGGAGAACGCTACAAAGCTTACATCGAGTCATTATCAAAGGGTGAGGCTAAGATTAATGCTGGTGCTGTTTACCCATACGATGTGATTAAATCTGTTAAGTATGGTAATGCAGATGTTGCTAATGAGCAGTGGAAAGCACTACCAAACTGGATGGCAGAGGGTGAGAACATTTTGTGTATGACTGATGTCTCAAGCTCAATGTCTTGGGTGAATTTCGGTTCAATCACTGCTCTTGATATTGGTGTATCTCTTGCACTGTATGTAGCAGAACGCAATACTGGTTGTTTTAAAAATGAGTCAATGGTTTATTCAACAAACCCTCACTTCATCGAACTGAGTGGTGATTTACGAAACCGTCATCGTCAGGTAATGCGTTATACTGAATATGGTTCAACTAACTTACAAGCAGCTTTTGACCGTATTCTTGAGACAGGTAAAAGAAACAACTTGACTCAGAAAGATATGCCAAGTAAGCTTATCATCTTCTCCGATATGGAGTTCAATCAGGTTGATGGAGCTAACGGTCGTACAAACTTTGAAGCAATTCAGAGTAAGTACAAAAAAGCTGGATATGAGATGCCACAACTGGTATTCTGGTACTTAGCAAACCGTAATGGTACTTGCGAAGTATCTGTTAAGGATAACGGTGTAGCAATGGTATCAGGGTTCTCTCCAGCCACTTTAAAAGCTCTGCTTGGTGGTGAGAAGTTTGACCCAATCAGCGTAATGCTCAAAGCAGTAATGATTGACCGTTATATCTGGTAAAAAGTTTTAAAAAGGGTATTGACAATGTGTTTAATACCCTTTAATATGTTCTACATAGAAACGAAATGAGAGCTTTTCTAAGATACTGAAAAATATTTTAAAAAAGTTCTTGACAACCACTAAAAAATAATGTTAAAGTGGTTACATAGAGTTTGAAAAGTTTATCTCTGTTTAGCTCAGCTTGGTAGAGCGTTCCGTTTGGGGCGGTAAGGCCGGAGGTTCAAGTCCTCCAACAGAGACCAAATTAATGTTCCAGTAGACAAAATGGTAAAGTCACCACTCTTTCAAAGTGGATATTTGAGGGTTCAAATCCCTTCTGGAACGCCAGTTTTGACAGAAGACCAATTACAGCAAACTTAATCTACTCATCTGAAAGTTAATCGGACAAAGAAGATATTTGGTCTGGTCATTAAGAATTGCGGGTATAGAGAAAGGGCGTCTCACATGTCTCATTAGCATGGTATCGGCAGGTTCGACTCCTGCACCCGCCTCCAAATTTACAGAAGACCGTTTACAGCAATATTTATTAAATTTTTAGCGGAAAAAATTGAAATATACGGTCTGGTAATACTAAACATGGTTAGGAAGCACATAAGGTATGTGCGGTCGCCTGTTAAGCGAATGGCACAGGGTTCGAATCCCTGACTAACCGCCAAATTTAAATGTGTCGTTATCCCGTAGATGGTAGCGGTGGGGACTGTAAATCCCTTGTCATTGAGACTCGGTAGGTTCGACTCCTACACGGCACACCAATAAAGGTTATGTAGTTTAATTTGGTTAAAATACTCCCCTGTCACGGGAGATGATGAGGGTTCAAATCCCTTCGTAACCGCCAATTTTGAGAGGGCTATTTAGCCCCTCCCTTAAAGGGTTCTTACGAGTATCCTTTAAAGGAGCAGAAGACCAAATACAGCAAGTTACTTAAAATTTCAAGCCAATTTAATTTTGAAAAATTTAAAACTTGGTCTGGCTCAACAAATTTACAGAAGACCGTTTACAGCAAAACTTAAACAATCTATTTCTCGGTAAAGAAAAGGCGAAGGTTCGATTCCTTCACTCGGCAGATGTCGAGTTGGTGTAATGGTAGCACTTAAGATGATAAACAACGGTCTGGTAATTATCTTTGTAGATAAGTTATTAAGCTTACCTGTGAGTATGCGACCACAAAGGGTGAAAGGGTAAATTCTAGATTTAAACCCAAAAAGGCACATCGCTACAGACCTTAAGCAAGTCTGGGTAGCTTATCTACAAAGATAATTTAATGGAAGTGTAGCAGAATGGTGATGCGGCAGACTTTTAATCTGACAGGCGATGGGTTCGAATCCCTCCACTTCTACCAATATGGTTCAGTCGCAGATAAGGTAATGCAAGGGTCTCATAAGCCCTATGAATGTGGGTTCGATTCCCATCTGAACCTCCAAGCTGGTATAGTTAAGAAGGTTATAACACTCCCCTGATAAGGGAACATCGGTGGTTCGATTCCACCTACCAGTACCAATTTCAATAAAGTTGTTGACATTGAGATGTGACTACTTTATAGTAACCTTAGTTTTCGTTGCGTAGCGTCTATTTTGCAAATTTAAAATAAATGCAAACGACAATGTTTTTCTGGCAGTAGCTTGATAGGCTAAACACCAGTGAGGTCTTCCAATCCCTCATCAAAGAATTTGGCGTACTCGCCCACGGTATGATTAATAAGGTGGGCATCTTTAAGGGCTTTCTAAGAGAGTCTTTAAAGATAATTACGGGGCGTATCTCAGCGGTCTTCTAAACCGCCGTTAACCGAGTAAGTGGAGTATGCGGGTTCGAGTCCTGCCGCCTCGACCAATTTAGTTAGCAGATTACTTAGACGACCTTATCGGGTCTTCCTGTAGGGAGGTGGTCTGTATCTCATGTTTTCCAGAACATGTAAATAATCTGAGAAGGGGCTTTACAGTGTTGAGATAATACGGTAAGCTTCGAATTATAGTATGGGACGATGTTAAGACTCTAAGGCATGAGCAACGGCTTCCAACACCGTTTCAAAGGGGTTCAACTCCTCCGTCCCATGCCAAAGTCTTATTAGGGGTAGGTAGCGGCTAATGGCAGCCAAACAGTCTTGAAAACTGTTGCCACTGTAGAGATACGGTGAGGGTTCGACTCCTTTACTTACCGCCTAATAAGATTTACACCGTCCATGCTTGCTCGCATTTTCGGTTTATCCCTCGTGTATTGTCGTACACACTGATAAAGCACCTAGTAGGTGTCACGGAGAAGAGATAATATCAAGCTCTCCAAAGGTTCTAGTCACCGGATTAAACAAGACTATGCAAAGACCTTTTTAGGTCTTTTTAGAGGGCTTCTAAGGTTATTACAGCTTGTTGTGGAACCTTGTTGCTTAGGTTCTTAGAAGTTCTCTAAAAAGATTTAATGGGAGATTGACGGTAATTGGTAAACCTACCATCCTTAGAAGTTGGTGTTTGAGGGTTCGAATCCCTTGTCTCCCACCAAATTAATGCAGGTGTAGCAAAATGGTTATGCGGCTGACTCTTAATCAGTAAGACGATGGGTTCAATTCCCTCCACCTGTACCAAACAATGGGGTCATAGTTTATATGGTTAAAATTCGAGTTTTGCAAACTTGGGAACTGAGTTCAATTCTCAGTGACTCCACCAATTAGTGCATCCATAGTTTAAACGGGAAAATTACAGTCTTCCAAACTGAGGTTGAGGGTTCGATTCCCTCTGGATGCTCCAAATTAATGCTCCTATCGTATAATTGGCTATTACGGTTGCCTTGTAAGTAACTTATCAGGGTTCGAATCCTTGTTGGAGCACCAATTTAGAGGTCAAGTGAAAGACCGCTTTGAGTCAACTGAAGACCGTAACAAATCCCACGGAGTTGAGTTAGCGGCACAACTTCAGACCTCTTTTCACACTCGCTTAGTTTATATGGTAAAACATCACCCTTACAAGATGAAGAAGAAGGTTCAAGTCCTTTAGTGAGTACCATGTTCCAGTATCCCAATTGGTAGAGGATGCAAGCTCAAACCTTGTACTAGTGACGGTTCGAATCCGTCTTGGAACACCAATTTTGCAGGATTAGTTCAAATGGATAGAGCAACAGTCTACGAAGCTGTTAATAGGGGTTCGAATCCCTTATCCTGCGCCAATTTAAAGAGGCTATTTAGATGAGATATTTGAAGTATGCTTCATGGATTTTCTTAGCTTTGTTAGAGCCATTTGCAGCAATCTTAGCAGTTATCTTAGCACCTTTCGTAGTTCCATTCTACAGTGAGAAGAAAGGACATCTGCCTTTCGGGTTCAGATGGATGGAAACTTATGACAACCCAATTGATGGTGATGAAGGTCACGTTAAAAGATGGGCTAATATTAGATGGATTGGTAAACTAGGTGTCTACATGCAAAGAGTCGGATGGCTCTGGAGAAACAAAGCTTATAACTTCTCTTACCATGTATTAGGAAGAGATGTAAAAGATGTTACTAAGTGGAAAGGTAATATCAACGTAAGTTCTGACCCTGAAGATAATCAGACAGGTTATCTCCTAATGTGGAACAGTAATGCTTGGGGATTATTCGCTTTTATCCCATCAATTAAAATCTTTGGTAAACAATTCTACTGGAGAATTTATGTTGGATGGAAGCTAAAAAGTGTTGTCCCAGAAGAAAGAGCATTCTCAAGGGAAAGAGTTATGTTGGCATTCTTTATTCACCCACTAAGAAAGTAAAGATTTAAAGGGGATTAGTTTACAAGGTTAAAACCTCGGTCTTTGAAATCGAAGAAGTTGGTTCAATTCCAACATCCCCCGCCAATGCTCCATTACTCCAATTGGCAGAGAGGCCAGACTTAAAATCTGTGTTATGTATCGGTTCGAATCCGATATGGAGTACCAAATTTAGCGGTATAGCATAACTGGAAATGCAACAGTCTCTGAAGCTGTCCTATTAAGGTTCAAATCCTTATGCCGCTGCCACTTCTAAGGGTTCTTACGAGAGTCCTTAAATGTGGCCTTATCATAAATGGTAATGACCCATGCTGTGAACATGGTCTATACGGGTTCAAATCCCGTAGGTCACCCCAATTTATAGTCCAAGTAGCTTATATGGTTAAAGCGCGTGTCTGAAAAACATGAGAAGAGGGTTCAAATCCCACTGGACTACCAATTTCAAAGGTGCTTAATGAAAGAGATGACAGAACAAGGTAAGGAGATTTTTAATCTCTTAAAAACCGGTAAAGGGTTCTCTAACCCACTTATCACTGGTGCAGCAGTTCTCGGTGGAACCGTAGCTGCTTCTACATCACTTGTAAGCTCTATTAGTTCTGTAACAGACCCTACAATGAAGGAGAAACTTGTTGCTGCTGGACTTACAACAGTCCTTCTAAACAGCTTTACAACAAGCCTTACAAGCACTACAGCAACTACTAAAACTCTGACAGACTACGGTCAAAAGTCTATTGATGAGTTTTCATCACGTATGCAGGTAGCAAAGGGGTATTCCAATGTTATGGGTGCAGCAGGAGAACAAGTTGGTTGTACACCATTCAGTGGTATCATGGGTGTTGCTACAGAGTATGGTCAAAAAGCTATTGACATGATGAACAGTACACTAGATAGTGTTAATGGTGTGTTAAGTGACTTGCAAGATGCTATTGATAAGGGTCTTGATACTGTTTCTGATTTAGCTAATCAGGCTGTTAGTAAGATTAATGAGGGTATTTCAAAGATTACAGCTTATGCAGATGAAGTTGTGCAGATGATTGAAGAAGAAGCTGCCCTTATTGCAGAGTACCTTAAAACGAATATCAATGGGTTCTTAGCAGGTATCTTACCAGACTGGTTTGATGATGCCTGTAAAACTGGTGTAATTGACACTATTGCAACACCAGAAATGAAGAGCGCATTACAGAAATAATGGAAGATTAACCCTAAAAGGTAAGGGAGCAGTTTGCTAAACTGCCAGTAGCTGAGAAATCGGTGTACCAGTTCAAGTCTGGTATCTTCCTCCAATTTGAATCCGTGACAGAAATGGCTATGTGCCTGTCTGCAAAACAGGTTTATAAGGGTTCGAGTCCCTTCGGATTCTCCAAGTTATTTTACTCTCTCTCAATTAAAATAATAATAATGCCCTGCTATCAGTATTCTTCCTTTCGCTACCGAAGAGTATTTTTAGACAGGGCTTTTTTACAGAGTTATACTTTATAAGAAGCCTTATACAGTATGTCTCTGACGTACATTGTGGTTTCTCCTTGACGGTCTCTGTACCGTCTTTTTTAAGGGGAAACATGATTAACTATTTGGAGAAAACATAATGAGCGAGACCGTTTATAAAGAACTTTATGAAGCTAATAAGAAGCTAGAATTTATGCAGAATACTATCATGGCAATTGCAGACAGATTGTCTGTAGCAACAGGTATTGATATTAAAGAAGCATCTATGGATGCACTTCTTGATGCTGTTGATGCAAAGTTCGAAGTTAAGAAAGAAGAGACTGCTACAGACTCTGAATAATTCTATTTGCGGAGGTGCTTAATGGACTTAAATGCTGTTAAGCAGAAGCGAGTGGAAGATGTTAGGAAAGTCCTAGCTGGAGAGTTGGGGCTTTCTGATGAAGTAAAAGAAATTATCAAATCATTCGGTAAAGACCCCTCTAAATTCCTTCCAACTCAAATTCTGACTTTATTAAGATACACACCAGACCAAGTTCGCCTTATCTTTAAATTGATGACTGATAAGAACTATGTAGCCCCTCAGCCGGGTTCTCAAGAGGTCTTTTTAAATACTAATGCTGACTTGGTTCTCTATGGTGGTGCTGCTGGTGCTGGTAAGACTGCTGCATTGTTAATGGACTCTTTAAGATTTATTGAAGACCCTAACTATAATGCTGTATATTTCCGTCGAAATACAACACAGTTACAAGGTGGTTTATGGCCTGCTGCAAAGAAACTGTTTGGTAAGTTTGGTGGGATTCCTCACGAGCAGAAAATGACTATCACATTCCCTTCTGGGGCGACTATCAAGTTTACCTACCTAGAACTTGAAAAGCACGCTGAAGGTCATCAGGGTATTGAATACTCAGCTATTTACTTTGACGAAGGTACACACTTCTCTGCTTCACAGATTTCATACCTACAAACCCGTCTACGTTCTGGTGCTGAAGGCGATTCATACATGAAGATTTCCATGAACCCAGACAGAGACCATTTTATTTATGATTGGGTAGAACCATTCTTAGATGAAGAAGGTTATCCAGACCCTGAAAAGTGTGGTCGTATTCGTTGGTATGTAATGAACGATGGTGTGATGGTTTCTGATTGGGAGAGAGACAAGATTCTTGAAATGTTCCCTCTTGAGATTCCTCAAACATACACCTTCATCTCTGGTACGATTGATGATAACCCAATTCTTGACTTCTTAGAACCAAAGTATCGCGGTAAGCTTGAAAACAACACTCCTGTAAACGTTGCAAGACTTCGTTTCGGTAACTGGAAGGCTCGTGCAGAAGGTTCAAACTATTGGCAAAGACAATGGTGTGAAATTGTTGATTCACTCCCAGAAGATGTATTTGATGTTAGAGCATGGGACTTAGCAGCAACTTTACCATCTGAGATTAACCCTAATCCAGACTGGACAGCAGGTGTTAAGATGGGTAAATCTAAAAAAGACGGTTGCTATTATATCATTGATGTAGTAAGATTTAGAGATAGACCCTCTGGAGTCGAAACACAAATTAATTTGACTGCTGAAAGTGACGGTAAGCGAACTGGTATTTTTATCCCTCAAGACCCAGGCGCTGCTGGTAAATCCTACGCAACATCCCTCATCAGGAAACTTGCCGAGAAAGGCTATCGTGCAAGAGCTAAACCAACAAATAAAGATAAAGTTACCCGCTTTGCGGGATTTTCTGCTGCTTCTGAAGCTGGACTTGTAAAAGTCTTGAGAGGTAGTTGGAACGAAGCTTACTTTCAAGAGCTTGAAGGCTTTTGTGGTGATGGCAAAACTAAAGATGACCAAGTGGATGCTACCAGTGATGCTTTCAACAGTCTTAACGAAGTTAAATTATTCAAGCCACCATCAATGGGTGCTCACACAGACTTAGTGAGAGGAAACCCATATGAGGGGCTTAGACGTTGATAGCTAGGTGAAGAAGAATGGCAGATATTACAGAAACACAAGAAAGCTTACCACCATTTAGAATGGGTGAAGTAGGTTCTTTGGGTCTGAAGGTTAAGAATGGAAGAATCTATGAAGAACCTCGTCAGGCACTAAGGTTCCCTGAAAGTATTAAAACTTTCCAATTAATGATGCGTGACCCTGCTGTAGCAGCATCTGTAAATATTATTAAGATGTTTGTCAGAAAAGTCAACTGGAGATTTGTACCTCCAAAGGGAAAAGAGCAAGACCCTAAAATGCTTGAAAGAGCAGACTTCTTTAATTCTTTAATGGATGACATGGAGCATGATTGGGCAGATTTTATTAACTCTGTAATGTCATTCTGCACTTATGGGTTCTGTGTTAACGAGAAAGTTTATAAGAAGCGTCAGGGTAAAAAAGGAAAGTACCAGTCAAAATTTGATGATGGTCTAATTGGATGGGCTAAATTACCAATCAGAAACCAATCAACACTTGATAAGTGGTATTTTGACGAAGACTTTAGAAAAGTTACTGGTGTTAGACAGAATCTGAGAAATGTTTCACATATTGCTGGAGCAATTAATCTTGGAGAAAGACCACTAACAAGAAAACTTCCACGAGCTAAATTCATGCTGTTTAAGTATGATGATGAATATGGAAACCCAGAAGGTCGTTCACCATTACTTAATGCCTATGTACCGTGGAAGTATAAAGTTCAGATTGAAGAGTACGAAGCTGTTGGTGTTTCAAGAGACTTGGTAGGTATGCCAAAGATTGGTTTACCACCAGATTATCTGGATGAAAATGCAGAACCTGAAAAGAAAGCTTTCGTACAATACTGCAAAACTGTTGTTAACGATATGATTGCTAATGATAGAGCAGGTTTAATCTGGCCTAGATATATCGACCCAGATACTAAAGAGGATATTTTCGAGTTCTCATTAGTTTCTAGACAGGGTGCTAAAGCATACGATACAGGTTCTATTATTGACAGATATTCCAAGCAGATTATGATGGCATTTATGTCAGATGTTCTTGCTATGGGTCAGTCAAAATATGGTTCATTCTCTCTTGCAGATTCTAAGACAAGCTTACTAGCAATGTCAGTAGATATTCTGCTGAAGCAAATTAAGAATGTAATTAACCGTGATTTAGTTGCACAGACTTATGCTCTTAATATGTGGGATGATGAAGAACATGTACAAATCACATATGATGATATCGAAACTCCAGACCTTGAAGCAATTGGTTCTTATATTCAGAAGACTGTTGCAGTAGGTGCTTTGGAAGTTGACAAAGAGCTATCTAACAAACTTAGAGAGCATATTGGTCTTCCTCCTGCTGATGAGTCTCAACCAGTATCTGAAAAGCTTTCTCCAAATAGCCAAAGCCGCTCAGGAGATGGTTATAAGACCGCTGGAGAAGGTACTGCAAAGACACCTTCAGCGAAAGACCCAAGCACAGCAAATAAGGCAAATAAATAATGGCTGAAGTTATCTCTATTTCAAATGCTACACGAGTGCATTCGTATAGGGGGTGTCCTTATCATTACTGATAAGTTATCTGTAGAGGCTGGCTCAAGGGTCAGCCTTTCAGGTTATGTTAGTGATGGTGGAATCTCTGACGTTTTCACTATTTGCAGGTTACTTGATGCACCAATGAGTGGAAAACCGTTTATTTTAGGAAATTGTAGTGAAATTGTTAAAATTCCATTTGACAGTTCATGCCTTTTGGGTGTAAAGTTATATAACTGCGAGAATAAACGTATCAATGTTAATAGCATTGAAGCCGCTTTCATTACCATCGACACTGCATTTCAATCTCCAATGACAGTTAATAAAGAAACAAACAGACTTGAATACATTTTTTCACAAAATGATTACAAAGTACTTGTCAAAGGCAAAGTATATGATATGATTGTAAATGTGGTAGATGAATCTGGTAACCATTCAACAGTCCTTAAACAAAAAGTAAGGTTTAATTAATGGGAACATTAACTATTGATGGTAAGAATAAAATCCTCGCCACGCTAACCCCAACGACTATTATTTTACACAATGTAGACCCAACGGCAGACCCTACAGCAAATAAGGTTACTCAGCCAGTGGCTATTTATTTTTCTGAACCGGATAATGGCTTAATTGCCTCAGAAGATACAGTTAATATTACTGTTCCAGCTTCTGCAACGGTCTCACACTATAGCTTGTGGGATGCTAACGATAAATGCGTGGCAACTGGTGCTCTTAGCAAACCTCAATTCTTTGCTGAAGAAGGTATCTATGTTATCTCTTCAGTCTCTGTAGATTTAAACAAATAGGGTGAGTAAAAATGAGTTCGAATATCTTCAGACTTGCTGATAGATTATTCAACCAACCTTTACTAGCCACTGAATCATTAGCTCACTCAGCAGCAACTTATGTGAATAACAGATTGCTGGGTGATGTCCAAGCAGCAGTAAACTTTGATAAACCTAAAGGTGAAGCAAGAAGTCTTTTAAAAGTAAAAGATGATATTGCTATTATCCCTATTATGGGTGGCTTAACCCATCGTATGACATTCATTGATGCAATGTGCACAGGTGGTTTAAGTTCTTATGAAGGTTTACGCAGAGGCTTTGACGAAGCTTTAGCAGATGAGTCAATTAAGACTATTGTTCTGCACATTGATTCTGGTGGTGGTGAAGCTTCAGGTTGCTTTGAATTAGCACGTCACATTATGGCTTCAAGAGGCCAAAAGAAAATTATTGCTTATGTAGATGAGTTCGCTTGTTCCGCTGCATATGCTCTTGCATCTTCTGCTGAAGAAATTATTGCATCACCAGATGCAGATGTTGGTTCTATTGGTGTAATCATGGTTCATCAGGAATTAACTAAGGCATTTGAAAAGAATGGCGTAACAATTAACGTCATCAAAGCTGGTGAGTTTAAAGGTATGGGTTCACCATTCCAAGCACTTTCAGAAGAAAGCAAAGAAAGACTTCAAAAGAGAATTAACGATACCTACGCAACCTTTACAGGTTTTGTAGCTGAATCTCGTAATCTCTCTGAAGAAGCTGTAAAGAATACTGAGGCGAATGTTTATTCTGCTCAGGAAGCTCTTGAACTTGGTTTAATTAACTCAATCATGTCTCAAGATGATTTCTTAAATTACTTACAAGGTTCTGAAGAGGCTCCTGTAAGTTTAAACGTTAACAATTCAGGTGAAGAAATGACTGAACAAGAAAAGCAAGAACTAGAAGCTTTGCGTCTTCAGGTTGCTCAAATGAAAGCTAAAGAACAGGAAGCTGCTTTGTCAGATTTGACTAATAAGATTTCTGCTTCTGCTGAAGCTTTTGGGTTTGATGCAAAAGAAGCTGCAACGACTATTTTAGGTGCTGGTCTTGACAACCCTCTGAGTGTTCTGTTTATGAATGCTATGGAAGGTGCTAACCAGAAACTTAATGAAACTATCGCGTCCCATGCTTCTGCAATGGAAGAAAAAGAATCAGAAATTACCAAGCTGAAAGAAACTGCTGGTGCTGTTCTTGAACATTCCAACGCTATGGAAGAAATGGGTAATGACGGCGAAGCTGATTTGGTTGAAGAAGAAAAAGAACCAGCTAAGAATGCTTCCGAAGACACCGCTGAACAACGCAAACTGGCTCTCCAGAATGCTCTAAAATCTCTTATCAAATAAGGAACACAATAATGGCATATGAAGGTTTTACTCACTTAGGTAAAAGAGAACCTCTGAATGATATCATTCTTTGGGAACAGGTTACCCCAACAGGTCACTCTCGCAAAGAGTACACTCCAGTTGCTTCAACAGAATACCGTGTAGGTGAAGTCCTGAAAGCAGATGGTACTAAAGTTGCAGCAGGGGAAGAAGCTCAGGCTGATTCTGTATGTATCGTTAACTTTTACGCAGACCTACAACTGTCTTATCACGGTCAGTTGAAAGTAGTTGGTATTCACCGTGACGCAGAACTGAAAGACCTGCTTACTCTTGAATCCGGTGTTAATGCTGAGAACGTCAAGAAAGCTCTGGCTGCTAAAGGTATTGATTTCGTACCAACTGGCCTGTAATAACAATAATAAGACATTCTGGAGAATTTTACAATGTTGACTAATTCTGAAAAAAGCAGATTTTTCCTTGCTGACCTGACTGGTGAAGTCCAGTCTATCCCAAATACTTATGGGTATATTTCCAACTTAGGTCTGTTCCGTTCAGCACCAATCACCCAAACTACTTTCCTTATGGACTTGACTGATTGGGATGTTAGCTTGCTTGATGCGGTAGACCGTGATAGCCGTAAAGCAGAGACTAGCGCACCTGAGCGTGTTCGTCAAATCAGCTTCCCAATGATGTATTTCAAAGAAGTTGAAAGCATTACTCCTGATGAGATTCAGGGTGTACGTCAGCCAGGCACTGCAAATGAACTGACTACCGAAGCTGTAGTCCGTGCTAAGAAGCTGATGAAGATTCGTACCAAGTTCGATATTACTCGTGAGTTCCTGTTTATGCAAGCTCTGAAGGGTAAAGTTGTTGATGCTCGTGGTACTCTGTATGCTGACCTGTACAAGCAGTTTGATGTTCAGAAGAAGACTGTTTACTTCGACCTTGATAACCCTAATGCGGATATCGATGCTTCTATCGAAGAACTGCGTATGCACATGGAAGATGAAGCTAAGACTGGCACTGTAATCAACGGTGAAGAAATTCACGTAGTTGTTGACCGTGCATTCTTCAGCAAGCTGACTAAACACCCTAAGATTCGTGATGCTTACCTTGCACAGCAGACTCCGCTGGCTTGGCAGCAGATTACTGGTTCTCTGAGAACTGGTGGTGCTGACGGCGTTCAGGCTCACATGAACACTTTCTACTACGGTGGCGTTAAGTTTGTCCAGTATAACGGTAAGTTTAAAGACAAGCGTGGTAAGGTTCATACTCTGGTTAGCATTGATGGTGCTGGTGCAGACGTTGGTGTAGGGCACGCTTTCCCTAATGTATCTATGTTGGGTGAAGCTAACAACATCTTTGAAGTTGCATACGGCCCATGTCCTAAGATGGGTTATGCAAATACACTTGGTCAGGAACTATACGTATTCGAATACGAAAAAGACCGTGACGAAGGTATTGACTTCGAAGCTCACTCTTACATGCTGCCATACTGTACTCGCCCTCAGTTGCTGGTAGATGTTCGTGCTGACGCTCAAGGCTAATATTCTTAAGGAGGGTTATGAATGTGTTATACAGGCGACCCAGCCAATAACCCTCTTGATAGAGTAAGAATCCTCTGCACAGACACCAATAATGATGAAATTCTTATTGAACAGTCTGTGCTAGAGTGGTTCTATCTAGAATCTGGAAAGGATGAAAAGAAAGCAGCCATCAAAGCTCTTAAATATTTACTCTTTCAAGTAGCCAAGATGGGAGATGAGAAGGTTGGTGGTGTTTATTTACGTAACTCTTCCAGATTCAAATCTCTGAAAGCTGTTTATGACGACCTTGTTAAAAGCTCTGTTTCAGGACTACCCTATGCAGGTGGTATTAATCAGTGTGATATTGACATGCGTCGTCAGAATCCTTGCTCTGTCAAGAAATACACAGAATATGGTGATGCTGCCAGATACGAAGGCAGAGATTACTGCAACCGTGTTAATGGCGTATTTATTATCGAGCGAGATGAATAATGGTTAAAAGGGTTATTCACCCCGCGAGAGCAAAATTAGTCGGGGCTATGAAGAACTTGCAAACGGCTAATGCTCAAGTTGGGTATTTTCAAGAACAAGGTCAACATAGCTCTGGTTTTTCTTATCCTGCTTTAATGTATTTACAAGAAGTTATTGGGGTTCCTTCAGCTTCTGGTAAAGTATATCGTAGGTTGTTTGAAATCACTATGATGCTAAACAAACAGACCTTGTTAGAGCAGACTAAGAAGAATCTATATAAGCAACTTAGCAGTCTCAACACAGACCCTTCAAATACCTTAGAAGCATTTGCAAAGAATGCTCAAAAGGCAATTAAAAGGGGTTTTGGTAATTCTGCTATCCTCCCTCCTAACGCACCTTCCACAGTCAAGAAAAAAGGCTTTAACGCACCTCTTGTTGAGACAGGTGACTTAAGAGATAACCTTGCTTATAAAATTTCTACTAAGAAGGGTATTAAGAAATGAGACTCTTAAACAGACACAGCTTTGTAGTAAAGCGTAAAGTCTCTGAAGATGGTTATTATAATGATGATGGTGATTGGGTAGCTTCACAAGATATTGTAGAGGTTAACTGTAAAGGTAATATCCAGCCATATATCAAAGGTTCTGTAAAGAACGGTACACAGATTGCTTTACCGGAAGGTATTAGACTAACCGATACAAGAATCCTGTATACTACATATAAACTTAGAACTTCAGATGATGTAGAGTGGAATGAGTCTGATATTGTTATGATTGATGGTCATGAGTATGAAGTATTTATGACTATGGATTGGTCACAGCAATTAGCCCATACATCCCATTATGAATATATCATTATTAGAAGGGATAAAATGAATGCAGTTAGAAACAGCAGAACTTGAAAAAGGTCTAGTTAGAACCTTAGTGGATGTTATTGGTCACAGATTAGCTCGTGATAAAAATAATAGACCAAACGTAATTAGAGCTTACCCTTCTGATAACTCAAATGACAAAGGTTTAAAACCTGACCAGCCATTTATTACCGTATATTGTCAAGATGCTGCAACACCTTATGGTTGGGTTCTTGATAAGTTTGTTGAAGATGATGTAGTTTGTTACAGAATTGCTTTTCAGATTCCAGTATTAATTACGGTGAATGGTAAAGGTGCTCACAGTATTATGCTTGAGCTTAAACAAAGATTAGAGATGAGTTCAGTCAGAGATTTAATCCTTGAAGAAACAGGAGCTACAGTACTGGACACTGGAGCAATCCCAAATGATTACACTTATCTCAATACAGATTTCGAAAATTCTGCACCTCTTGTTGTAACTCTTGTAAAAAACTCAGTCCTGAAAGATGAACGTGGAAGTATTATTGAGCGTGTCATTGTTGATGGTGAGTTAGTTTATGAAGAAGGACAAGAGCCACCAGAATATATTATCCATCTAGATGTAGACTCCAAAGGGGTAAAATAAATGTGGAATCCAATTGTTAATGTAGATATTACATTGAACACCGCAGGAACTACAAGAGAAGGTTTTGGTTTGCCACTATTCTTAGCTTCAACAGATAACTTTGAAGAAAGAGTCCGTGGTTACACTTCCTTAACTGAAGTTGCTGAAGATTTCGATGAAAACTCTGCTGCATATAAGGCTGCTAAACAACTTTGGAGTCAGACTCCTAAAGTAACTCAGCTTTATATTGGTAGACGCGCTATGCAGTACACTGTATCAATTCCTGATGAGGTTACTGAGAGCACGGACTACTCAATTACTGTAGCTGTCGGTGGGGGAATGTCACAACCATTCCAGTACACCTCACAAGGTGAAGATACTGCCGAGAATGTATTACAACAGTTTAAAACACAGATTGAAGCTGACCAATCAATTAAAGATAAAGTTTCAGTCAATGTTACTGGTAGCAACGGTTCTGCCACAATGGTCATCTCCAAAGCTGGTGACAATGATTTCGTGAAGGTAACCACTACAGCACAAACTGTGTCTATTGCAAGCACAACTGCTGATACAGCGTCAACTGCTCTGGCAGCTATTGAAGCTTATTCTACCGACTGGTATTTCATTGCAGCAGAAGACAGAACTCAACAGTTTGTTTTGGCAATGGCTTCTGAGATTCAGGCTCGTAAGAAAATCTTCTTCACAGCTAACTCTGATGTAGCAGCACTGCAAGGTACAGAATTAAATGGTGCAAATGATGTTCCAGCACAGCTTGCTAAGAGTATGTATACTCGCACAGTTTGCTTGTGGCATCACACAGCGGCAGAAGATTATCCAGAGATGGCATATATTGCTTATGGCGCTCCATACGATGCAGGGTCAATTGCTTGGGGTAATGCTCAGTTGACTGGTGTAGCTGCTTCTTTACAGCCAGCTAATAAGAGACCTCTGACAAGCATTCAGAAGTCAGCTTTAGATGTACGTCACTGTAACTTTATCGACCTTGATGGTGGTGTTCCAGTGGTTCGTAGAGGGATTACTTCTGGTGGGGAATGGATTGATATCGTCCGTGGTGTTGACTGGTTAGAATCAGACCTGAAAACTTCTCTGAGAGACTTGCTAATTAACCAGAAGGGTGGTAAGATTACTTATGATGATACTGGTATTACCCGTATTCGTCAAGTCATTGAAACCTCTCTACAAAGAGCAGTCAACAGAAACTTCCTGTCATCTTACACAGTTAATGTTCCTAAAGCCTCTCAAGTTGCTTTGGCAGACAAGAAAGCTCGTATCCTGAAAGATGTTACCTTCGCAGGTATCTTAGCAGGGGCTATCTTGGATGTTGACTTGAAAGGTACAGTGGCTTACGAATAATAGAGGTAAATTGGAATGGCTATGTATCAGCAATATTCCCCTAAAGACGTTGTATGTAGCTGGAATGGTATTGCCATTGAAGGCTTTGCCCCAGACTCATTTTTACGTCTACAGAGAACATCACCACTTATCACACCAGTTGTAGGTGCAGGTGGTCAGGTTGCTCTGACAAGAAATGCAGACAAGACAGGTACTATTGAGATTGAGCTAATGCAGACTTCTCTCTCTAACCAGATGCTTTCTGCAATTCAAGCTAAACAAGACAACATGGAACTTGAAGAAGATATCTCTTCTAACTTCGTAATCTACGACCCATCAGGCTCTGTTCTGGCAACTGGTATTAATGCTTGGTTGCAGGAATTACCACAGATTGAACTTGGGCGTGACCAGAACTCTAAAACTTGGATTTTTGGTTGTGAGAAGCTAGACTACACTTCTACAATTCCAGCGTCAAGTGTTTAATAAATCCTATAAGGGGGAGACTTTAAAAGGTCTTCCCCTTTTTTGTTTCTTTTAAAAGTATTAAGGAATCACAATGAAAACAGAATCTAAAGTAATTAATGGTAAGAAAGTAAATATCGTTCTGCTTGGGGCAAGAGATGGGATTAAGATGTCTATGAAGCTGGGTAAAATTGTTGTTCCAACATTTGCACAGATGCTATCAAGTCTGACTGATAAAGATAAGAAAGAAGCTCCAATGGTTCCATTTAAAGACCTTGTTGAAGCTTGTTTTGACAGAATTGAAGAAATTAACCTTGAAGAAATGGCTACCCTGTTATTTCAAGGGGCAACTGTTGATGACTTCCCACTCAATATTGATACATACTTCCAAGCAAACTACGGTGAGTTTATTGATTACTTAGCATTTGCGCTGGAGGCAAACTTCGGAAGTTTTTTCGAAGCAAGCATTTTCAAAAGCCTAACTTCTCAGTAAACATGGGTAATACTCTACAGACACCACTAACTGATGCTGCTGTAGAGGCAACCTATGAAGAAGCAGACGAGATGAAATTTGTGCTTGCTATTTATGGTATGGAAGGGTGTAAAGAAACACTTGACCAACTCTTTGCTATGACATTCTCTGATTTATTATCATTGAGACAATTTCTTGAAATTCAGAGGTCGTATAAAGAGGAAATTGCTTACAACGAACTTAGAAGAGCAGGAAAAATGTAATGGCACAATATACAGTTGATAGCTTCATTGTGGAACTTGGTTTCAGTGAAAAGGTTGTTAAGGGCTTGCAAAGAGTTGAGAAAATGTCTATGCAAGCTGCTCAGCGTATTGAGCGAAATATCAATAAAGCCTTTGATGTGAAACCTAATAAAAGTTCTCAGGAAGCACTTAATAGAATTGTAAAAAATGCTCAGTCTGCTTCGGGCAGAATCAATAAAGCACTCAACAGTTCCTTGAACCTTGATTCACAAGGTGTTAAATCTCTTAAGAAACTTGAAACTCAGGCAAAAAAGACTGCAAAAGGTATTAACAAGTCATTAAGAGATGCTATGAAGGTTGACGGTAAAATCACTATCAAGACAGGGAGAGGGAGAGGTGGACAGAGTATCCCTCCTGTTGGTGGTGGAGCACCCAGAGGTCCGAGAGTAGATGTTGCTCAGAGACAAATGGAAAGAATGTTTAATAATAACTTCTATTCAGGGTTAACCCGTAGACTGGAAACAATTGGTGGTCAAGGTAACCAGATGGCAGCCTCTTTTAGAGGAAGCTTGCAAAATATCTATAATAGATATAAAGGTACTGGTAAGGTTGGTGAGTATGAGATGGAAGTTAAAAAGCTCATCGACGTAACCAAACGTTGGGTTATTGCAGAAAATGCTAGACTAAAATCAGTTAAAGAAGCAGCTTGGCTACAGGATAGAGCTAACGCATCACTACGCCAATTAGTTGGTGGATTTGTTTCAGCTTACGCTTTACTGGAACTATCACAAAAGACTATTGAGGCTGGTGTAAAAAGACAGTCTGCACAGTTAGCCTCTACAGCTATCTTTGGAGCAGATACACAACAAGCCAGAATGTTTGCTGCATCATTCGCACACCAGATTGGTCAGAACTATACAGATACCATGAAGCAGTACTCAAACTTTGCTGCTGGTGCTCAGCCAACACTTGGTTTTCAGGGTACTCAGGAGTTCTATAAGAATGCTGCAATGTTTGCCCGTATCAGGGGTGCTACTGACGAAGACTTGAAAGGTATCATGGTTGCATTCCAGCAGATGGCATCAAAAGGTAAAGTTCAGGCTGAAGAACTTCGTGGACAGTTAGGTGACCGTTTAGCAGGTGCTGTGCAGTTATTCGCTGACGCTATTGGGAAGACTCCACAAGAACTTGATAAGATGATGCAAGACGGTAAACTTCTTGCTCAAGATGTTCTGCCTAAAGTGTCTGAAAGAATGGCTGAGCTTGTCAAGCAAGCAGGTGGTATGAACGCCGTGTCTAAGCAGACTGCTACGTCAATGGGTCAAGCAAAGGCTATGTGGGATAACACACTTGTAGCACTGTTTAACAACTCTAGTGATGGTATTTCACAGTTGTCTAACTCTGTTGCAATGTTCTTACAAGGTTCTTTGGGTAGTACACAGGCTTTAGGTGTTGTGATTGGGAACCTCTTAAAAGGTGCTAGTAACCTACTTGACTTCGTAACAGACTTCATGTACAGAACATCTGCATTATACTACTATGCAAGAGCTTGGTATAAAGACCTTGACAACAGCCAGCAAAAGCTAATCAAGAGTGCTGGTGAATTTCTGGGAACAGTTGTAACAATTGGTGGTGCAGTTGCTGTAGTATCAAAATCAGTCAAGCTACTAAGTGGTTTGGTTGGTGGTGGTATCTTCGGTAAAATCTTACAAAGACTTGGTGTTAGTGCAGCAGGCACAGCAGCAGCCGGAGAAGCAGCCGCAGCAGCAGGTGGAGTTACAGCAACGAGAATGGCACTTGGTACTGTTGGCTCTGCACTAATGCTAAGAGGCTCTACAGACCCAAATGCTGCTAAAAACTACAGTGAAGTCACACTTCCAAAACCATTTGAAAATGCTGTTGCAAATATTACGAATCCGAAGAGACCAATGTTCTTTGATGAGAATGGTCAACTCCAGTTTGCACAGTACACTCAAGACGTTGAAGGTAACAGGAAGCTGATTGACAATGGTCTATCTAATTGGGAGATTATCATGGATAAACTATCAACATCTATTGATAATTTTGCCAATAAGTTCAACCAGACACCAATGATGATGACCCCTTCTGGTTTACCTATGCAGACTAAACAAACCCTGAATGTTACTTTCAATCTTGATGGTAAACAAATTGCTACTAAGATGGTGGATATTACTGACAAGAATCAAGAAGACATTCTTCTAAGTTCAAGCTATCCAGAGGAAGAATAATGTTATGGGATTCTAATATGCAAATCAAATATAGTGGCAAAGATGGCATCTATTTCCACTTAAGAGATAATGTAGATGCCTTCTTAACCTTATCAGCAACTGAGAACATGGAATTTGATAGCCCTATGCAGGTGACTACACAGAATATGCAATCAGGGCAAACCGTCACAGATAATGTGCAAAGAGCACCCAGAACAATCACTATTAGTGGTGTCGTTGTAGTTGGCTATGAAGGAAGCTTATTATTAACTCGTCAGGGGCAATTAGTAGAAAACTTCATCGACACTCTTGAAAGCTGGCGTGACCAGAAGCAAATTATTTCAGTCATCTGTAAAGACGGAATTAAAATTGATGATTCCATTATCACAAGTTTTAAAGCCTCTAAAGATGTTGGTATTTCAAATGGTCTAAGAATCCAGCTAACTTTTCAGGAAATTAACTTTAAAGCTATCGTGGGACAAACTGATATTTCTGCTGCAACTGGAAAGACCGCTACCACGAATGATGGTGGTGCTACCAGTAAAAAGAATACAGGGAATACCACAACAAGTCTAGGTAATGGGAAATTAAACTGTCAGTTATTATTCGACCTTGATGCCAATGGAGTAAGGGAACTTACTAGTGCTGAAGATAATGCCCTTGCAAAATGTTCCATGTCTGCAAAAACCAGAAAAGGTGTTACTACATTCAGTGAAGAGGCTGAGAGAAATGCCGGAGCAGCATTAAACAGAACTGCTGGAGATGGAAAAGCATTACAAAAGCATTCAGTGAATCCGAATAAAAAGGGGACTTATTAATGTCACAATATATTCCTGTTCCTGATACAGAATGGTCTACACAAACTGTAACTCTGGATGGCACTGTCTTTGTAATTGAATTAAAGTATAAAGAGAGGCTTGACAGATGGTTCTTGACGCTATCTGATGTTGATGGTAATGTATTATTATCTGAAAAGAAATGCCTTGCAGACCAATCAATCACAGGACGCTATGTAATTCCTTCATTAGCTGGAGAGCTTTTTGTTGAACGAATGTATGGTACTGATTTACAGCCTACCAGAAATAACTTCGGAAGAGAAAAGGCATTTGAGCTTAATTATTACACTCAAGAAGATATGAGATTAATGGAGAACTTGTAATGTCTGTAAAAGATAGCACTGCTGGGGCTTCTTTTAGGTGCTATCAATTGGCTGTAGGTAGTGAAACTACAGCCTTTAATGATAAACCTACAAGCCATGCTAAAGATTCTATGCAAATGGACTATTTCGACAACTTACAATTTACTTGTAATGTGTCTTATACGTCTCAGAAGAATAAAGTAACCTCTGATGATACCACTTTTGAAATCTACAACCTTAATAAAGAGATGAGAGCCAAATTCAAAACCGTTGGTGCAACAGTTATGCTTAGAGCAGGTTACACTACTGGTTTTAAAAGGGACGCAAATGGCGACCTTATTATTGAATATGATAACCTCCCATTAATCTATCTAGGCACTATTGAATATGCTTATACATATAAGCGTGGTGTTGATATGATTACAAAGGTTATCTGTTCCAATGATAAAATGGAAAGAACCACGATTAAGACATCAATTTCTTATAAAGCAGGGACAACGCGTAAAAGTGTGATTAGAGATTTAGTCAACAGACTAGGTTTCTCACTTATTGATGAAGACCTTTCAAGTATTGATGGTTACACTTACAAGAATGGTTTTAGTGTTTGGGGAAGTGTTGCAGAGGCACTTACAAAGGTTTGTGAAGAAAGTAGTCTACGTTGGTATACATTTAACAAGCAAATCCGAGTAGTTCCTTTTAACGCTAAGGCTAGACAACTTTCTTGGGAAATTTACCCATATAACGTTATTGATTCTTTGCAAGGCTACTACAGAAGAACTAGAAAGGTTCTGAAAAAAGAGAATAAGACAGTTATTAAAGTTAAAACTGGAGTTCGTTGCAAAATCCATTTAGATGGGAGAATTAAGATGGGTGATAACATCACTATTAGGGAAAGTGAAGATTTTGAAGGTCAGTATCGAGTAAAAGGTCTTTCTCACAATCTTGACTTTACTGGTGGTGCTTGGACAACTGAACTAGATTTAGAGAAGGTGGAATAATGAAGTCACCAGTTACTAGAATGTCTGGGTATGTTTCAGAATGTCTTGATGAATTTAGAAAAGAACTGTATACTGGATTACCAGCCATTATTCAGTCTTTCGATTCAAAGACTCAAACAGCCACTGTTAAGCCACTTTACTCTATTAACGGTTTACCTATGCCAGAGATTACTGGTGTACCTGTTCAATTTCCAAGTGGTGGTGGGGCATCTTTAACATTCCCCGTAAAAACTAATGACAGATGCTGGTTAGCTTTCTCAATGTTACCTTTAGATGACTTCGTTGTCAATGACAAGAATGTTCAGATGGAAACAAACATGAGAAGGACACATGATATTTCAGACTGTGTAGCTTTCGTAGGCATCTGCACAAGAACACAGAATTTTAAACCAGACCCAACAGCAGTTAGACTTCATTTCGGTGACTCTGTGTTAAGAGTTACTGATGATGGTAACTTCTACTTTGAAGGTGATGTACACATTTCTAAAAACTTGTACGTAACAGAAGAAGTACACGGCTCAGATTTTATCAGTGACACGACTGGTGTGAGCTTTAATGAACACACGCACCATTATTACTGGACAGACCCTGCTGGTGAGGCTGATACTACAGAGGCACAATAATGAAAACAGACTTTGCATTAAATCTAGGTGGTGACTATGTTGCCACTTTAGGTTCAGATTCAGTGTATGTGGCTCATGGAGATTTAAAGATTACTGGTAACCAAATTAGAATTATCCCAGAAGATGATAAAGCTACTCAGGTTGCTCAAAGACTTCATATTAGATGCCTTTTAAGGGCTGGTGAAGTTTTCTTTAATACATCTGCTGGGTTCCCATATTTACAACTTGCCAAATTTAAACAGAAAACTTCTATCTTTGATAATTACATGAAAGCCTACCTTGTTGAAACAAGAGATGTATCTAACATCTATAACTATTCTTCTTCAATGGATAATGCTCAGAGAAAAGTAACTGTTAATTTTGATGCAACTACTACAACAGATATTTTAACAGACATTACGCAAGAGGTTAATATCTAATGGCAGGATTAACTACAACAGGATTACAAACTCTAAGATATCAGGAAATTTTTGATAATATCAAATCAAGGCTTCTTAGAGATATTTCACCAAACCTTGACGTTTCTGAGGATAGTCAGTTAGGTCTCTTTCTAGCTTCAATTGCAAGGTCTTTAGCAGACACTCATGAAATTCTATCAGAAATCTATGATGGTGGAACGATTGATAAAGCTGAAGGTTTTAACCTTGATGATATTACAGCTTTAAACGCTGTGTATAGATATGTTGCTCAAGCTACAAGAGGTCAAGTAGAGTTTACTGGAACAACAGGTGCAACAATTCCGTCTACAACCAGATTAAGAAGTACTGCTGGGAATATCTTCTATCCAGTTTCAAACATTACATTAACCCCTTCATACTGTGTTGAGGCTATTCTTGAAGTTAACTCTTTACGAACTGATGCAAATTATGTTATTATTATTGATAACGTTATTTTCTCTTATCAGCCAAAGTCTTCAGACACAATCACAGTACTATTAACTGAGCTTGCTAATGCAATTAATGGTGGTATTGTAGCAAAAGCTGAAGTCATCAATGATGGTTCAGCATTACGAGTTTATAAAGATGAAGGCGACATTATTGCAAGAACCAACCCTATGGTAGTGACTGCTACCACATTCCTCACATTCACAAAAATTACAACTATCCATGATGTTGTTGCTGAGGAAGTTGGTGCAATTCCTGCATTAGCTGGGACACTTATCGAAATTGAAACAACTGTAGATGGTCTTGATAGCGTATATAACCGTTATGACCTGACAACAGGTAGAAATGAAGAGACCGATACAGAACTTCGTCAGAGATATTTAGAATCCCTGTCAGTTACTGGTGTAGGTACTCTGGATGCAATCGTAGCTGCTGTTAAGAGGGTTCAGGGCGTATCAGATGCTTCAGGTGTTGAAAATGATACTGAAGAGACAAGCTCAGAAGGACTCCCACCAAAATCTTTCAAGATTGTTGTAGTTGGTGGTCAAAATGATAATGTTGCTCAAGCAATCTGGGACACTAAACCTGCTGGTATTAGAGCTTATGGGGCTATCTTTGGGACAGCTTATGACTTAGGTGGACTATCTCATAATATTTACTTCAGTAGGCCAACACCTAAGTATGCTTTTGTAAAAGTATCATACTCTCTATATAATGAAGAAAGCTTGACAATTCCAGAAGAAGATATCAGAGACAGTATTATTCAAGGTATTAACGCTTATGGTAGAACTTTGAAAGTTGGTAATGATGTTATCCCTAATAGAATCTATGGGTATATTTATAATGTCATTAAAGGTATCGAGATTAATGAAATCAAAGTAGCACTATCCAATAGCCAGTCAGTACCACCTAGTGATGGACAGTACACTACAGCAAGAATTACTGTTGATGGTGACCAATACACTGTATGGGAAAGTAGCCAGTACACCATTACTAAGGAGTGATAATGTTTCAGAAAATTGATGATGTTTATTACAAGACTCTTGATGAAAGGACTGTTACACAGTTTAAAGAGAAATTCATCTATACGAGTTTGCTGAAAGCTATCACTGATGAGCTACAAACATTGGAAGATGTTTCATGGCAAATGCACACTGAAAGGAATATCAGGAAAGCTATTGGTCAACAACTAGACAATATTGGTGCATTAATCAAAGTCCCTAGACCACTAGGTGCTGATGATGAAACATACAGAGCAATGTTGTATATTCAGATTTTCTTAAGACGTTCAGATACAACTCCAACGTTCCTACAAAATGCTATTATGACTCTGTACAATGCAACATTTTCACAGGTTTTTGAGCATATCACACCTATGACTGCTGGAATTGTAATTAGGGTTAATACAAGAAATGACGTGCTTGATACAGCATACACATTAGCAAAAATCTCTGCAACAACTATTGGTTCAGCGGTTATCTTAAGGGATGTGACTTTAAATGGCACTGCTTGGACACCTGTAGAGGTTGCTGATTCAGCATTAGCAATTGTAGATGATAAAGATAACTGGTTTGTTACGGATGCTAATAAGGGTCTTGTTACCAATAATACAGGCGGTTCTTTAGAAAAGAACTTGCTAGGGAGTTTAGCAGATGCTGGCGTTAGGGATGCTTATTTCAAGATTGACAGAACGGCTAATAGTGGCTCAGTAGATTACTTAAAAGTTAATAAAAATTATAACGCTACAGATAACTACATCATTGGTAAAGAAACTGTAGCAGGTGGTGATTATGGTGTTATGGCTGAAGTAGCTCAAATCATCAAAGGTAGAAAAGATAAATCACAGCAAGAAGGAAGTTCTTAATGGCATTTTTAAATTGGTCTACAGATGAAGTAGATGCTGATGGTAACCAGCTAAAAGTATTACCACCACCAGAAATTCAGGCGACTGGTTTATTAAGAGGTGAACCAATGGGTCGCCAATGGTTTAATTATATCTTAAACTATCTCCTGAAGAAAGCAAATGGTACTGTTGGTGAGGTAAGGTCTTTTGCCACTGCGCAACCAGATTTGGTGGCTAATGGCTGGAAGCTTATTAAGACCGAAACAGGTACTGCATCAACAAGTACAAAAAATCTTTATACTTATGAATTTGTAGGAGCTTAATAATGGCAGTAGGTGAAATTCAAATTAGTGCCTTGCCTCAAGCATCCTTACCAATTGACCTTAGTGATATCTTCCATCTTAAGCAGGGTATTGAGGATAAGAGGTGTACTCTTGAGCAATTACTTGCTCCACACGCAAGCCTAAGAAATAACCCTCATGGTGTTACTAAAACACAAATTGGTTTAGATAATGTTATTAATGCTCTTCAGTTAGTCGCTGCAAATAACTTATCAGATATTGTTAATGTAGCTGAGGCAAGAGCAAATCTACAGATTATGTCTTCAGAAGAGGTTAATAACCTTGTCCAGCAACATATCAAGGACAAGAGTAACCCACACAATACAACTAAGGCACAGGTTGGTTTAAGTAATGTTCAGAACTGGACAACATCTAATCTGTATAACGAAGATGCAGATAAGTATGCTACAGCAAGAGCAGTAAATAACTTGTACAAGGCTGTTCAGGCTTCTTATCCAGTAGGTACTATCCATCTTTCTATGAACTCTGCAAACCCTTCCACATACTTAATTTGTGGAGGTACTTGGGAGTTAGTTTCAAAAGGCAGGGCATTGGTTGGCTATGACTCTGATACAAGACCAGCAGGTTCTGTATTTGGCGCTTCAACTGTCACTTTGTCAGTTAATAACATGCCTCAGCACTCCCACTCTGTGTCTCTTAGCGGTGGTGGTCACACTCATAATGCAACTGTGTCAATTTCAGCTTTTGATTATGGGACTAAGACTACAAACTCTTTTGACTATGGGACAAAAGCTACTAACACAACTGGTAACCATACACACAGTGTGTCAGGTAACACTAGCACCAATGGTACTCACAACCATGATGTGTATCCTAGAGAAAATGATGGCACTGGTAATGCTGTGGCTGACTCTGATGGTGGTGGTGCAAGAAGGACATCAAGGACTTCTAGTGATGGTGCGCACTCACACAGCTTTAACGTCACATCTGGTGCATCAGGTGACCACAGCCACACGGTTGGTATTGGTGCTCACAGTCATACAGTTGGTATTGGTTCACATACGCATAGTGGCACTGTAACAGTTTCTTCTTCTGAACATACACATAGTGGCAATACAAATAGTGTTGGTGGAGGTCAGGCAGTTAATATTGAACAGCCATCCTTCGTACTGTATGTATGGCAGAGAACAGCTTAATTTCTTTACAGGGGCTTTATAGCCCCTTTTAAGAGGAAAATTTATAATGGCAGATTACAAATTGAGTGAGCTAAACTCAATCGACACAATCCGTTCAGATGACCTTCTTCATGTCAGAGTTAAAAAGAGACCTGAAATGCTGGGTGATGAAGACCGTCGAATGACCTATCAAGATTTCTTAGCATCTTTTAAGCTTGAAAGATTTGTTCAGATTGCTGGTAGCACTATGACGGGTGACTTAGGAATTGTTAAGCTACTTTACGGTGGCAAGGCTGTATTCGACCCCACAGGCTCTTCTGAGATTACTGTTGGTGATGTTTTAAAGACTTTTAAAATCAACGCAAACGGCCTTAAACTAACTATTGCAGACGCTTCAAGGTCGGCAACTGTTTATCATACTTTGAATAAGCCAAGCCCTAATGAACTTGGGATGAGAACTAATGAAGAGAATGACGCAAGGTATGCAAGACTAGCCGTGAATAATACCTTTAGAGGTACTCAAGCTATCCTCTCTGACAATGAAGCGCTCATTATTAAAAATATCACTCAAGGTGCTCCACTCTATCTTCGTGGTCAAGATGCAGATGGTACTAACAGATGGTATCTAGGTAATGATAATAGGGGTACAAATAATCTTGTATTGAAGAATGTAAAGTCTGACGTTTCAATTGCTATTTTAGAGAATTTGGTGACAGTCAACAGAACTCTTCAAATTGCTGGCCAAGTTCAGCCTTCAAGTTTTGCTAACTTAGATGCTAGGTATTTTACCCAGACAGCAGCTAATCAGAGATTTGCGCAGTTAGCTGGTAATAACACTTTTACTGGTACTAACACTTTCTCTAATTTTGTTGCTAAGAAGAATGCTGAAGCCATCACTCTGCAAAATGTGGACACTGCTCCCTCTTTATATATCCGAGCAAGAAAGTCAGATGGGAATTATAAGTGGTACATTGGTAATGACGGTGATGAGAACATTTTAAAAATCTATAACTATCTAACAAAAACACAAGTCTCACTAGGTAACACTATTGCCATGAGCAAAACAGTTCAAATTGATGGTCAAGTACAACCTTCTGATTGGACTAACATTGATTCTAGATATATTCCGGCAGCCAATTTGAGTAATCTCCCTAAACTTAATGTGTCTAATACTTTTACAAATGTGCAAACTATTGTATCTAACAACGAGGGTTTGGTATTAAGGAACTTGACACAGGGGCAGCCACTATATATCCGTGGTGTTGATACTGAGAATGTTTCTAGATGGTGGTTAGGTGTAGGTGGTCCAAACTCTAATGTGGTAACACTTAACAACACCTATTCTGACACTAAAATCTCACTTGGTGGCTCATCAGTAATGACTAATAAGAGCTTAGCTATTACTGGTCAAGTACAACCTTCTGACTTCTCTAACTTAGATGCTAGATACTATACCCAAGCTGCCGCAAACGCAAGATATATGCTTGCAAGCATCACTGGTTCGGCTTCTGAAGCAGATGGTGGTGATGGTGTTGCATGGGATGCAAAAACAGGTCTTTATAAGGTTACTAACACCACTGGACAGTCTTCTTCACTTGTATATAACATGTTTTTAGGGACTAGTTCTACACCATCTGCACAATTAAAGTTTTCGTTTAAAAATGGTGGGATGTGGTATAGAACATCAAGAGATGCCTATGGCTTCGAAGTTAATTGGTCTAAAGTTTACACGGAAGCACAAAAACCAACCCCTTCAGAGATTGGTGCATACACTAAAGCTGAAACTGACCAGAAAATTGCAACAGCAATTAGTGACTCTACAGACCTTAACAAAATCTATCCAGTTGGTATTGTAACGTGGTTTAACAGTAATGTTAACCCTAATACAGCACTCCCTGGTCTAACTTGGACGTACCTGAATAATGGTGTTGGTAGAACTATCAGAATCGCAGCAGCAAACGGTTCAGATGTTGCTACAACTGGTGGTTCAGATTCTGTGACATTAGCTGTTGGTAACTTACCATCACACACTCACAGTTTCTCTGCTACCACTTCATCTTTTGATTATGGTACGAAGAACACTAACAGTACTGGTGCACATACCCATTCAGTTAGTGGTACTGCTGCATCTGCTGGGCAACACGCACACAGAATTTCACAGGGTGACAACGCTAACGTTTCATCAGGTAGAGTCGCATCTTCAAACTCTGCTCAGACCCATGTTGGTTGGACTGAAAATGATGGTGTTCACACCCACTCAGTTAGTGGTACTGCTGCATCTGCTGGTGGACATGCTCACTCTGTAGGTATTGGTGCTCATAGCCACACAGTTAGTGGTAACACTGGTGGTACAGGTTCTGGTTCAGCATTTAGTGTTACTAACCAGTTCTACAAGTTAATGGCTTGGGTAAGAACTGCTTAATCCCTTGTTGACTGATTGTTAAGATGGTGTTAATATTCTTTATGGGTATTCTCACCATCTTGGCTGATGAGGTGATTAAATGCCTACAATCCTAGCAATTCTTCTAAAAAATCTAGGTAGCTTCTTCTGGAAACTCATTTTATCCCTTCTAAGTGAATACATGATTGAGAAAGTGTTCTTTAAGCTTGCAAGATATCTTGCGAGTAAGACAGACACACCTATTGATGATGAGTTCGTAGATAACTTAGAAAAAGCTTTTAAGGGGGAGAATAAATGAAGTGGCTAGAGGAAGCTTTTAAAAATAATATTGGTGCAATTGTAGTTGGTATTTTTAGTGTTATTGGGATGTATACCACCATGCAAGTTTCGGATGGTAAGCAAGAAGTGTCTGTCACAACAAAGTTACAGCAGCTAGATAATTACAGCAAAGCTAATTACTCAGCTATTCGTGATTTACAGTCTGACATGAGACTGATTCAGCTAGGGATGGAGAACCAGAAAGTTCAGTTAGAGAATGTTAAGGGCGAGAACGCAAAACTTACTAAAACCCTTGATAAATTCTCTGACAGCGTGAACAATCTGGCTCAATCAGTATCAGCCTTGCAAGCTATTACTGAAAAGAACACAAAGAATACTGAAAAATAAAATTTAAGGCTCCTTTTTTACGGGAGCCTTTTTTGTTTTTACTTGCCTACTGACAGAGGTGCTTCAATCTTTCCTGCATGTTGGTAGTTGTTAATGCCACCAATAAAATCACTTGCAGTAAGATGTTTCAGGTCACTTAAAGTATTAAGTGGTAGACCAATCTCAAAAGTTGGTGCATGGAACTCTTCATTGTTCAGTAGTTCATAAACCTGTTTCATGTGGTTCTGATAAATCTGAGTATCTCCAAAGACACCTATCAAGTACCGTGGAGTGTATCCAGTCATCTTACAAAGAACTTCCAGAATAAAACCATAAGATGCAATATTAAACGGGAGTCCTAAAAAGGTGTCTACTGAACGCTGATACCATTGTAAGTCAACTTCACCCTCGTTAGTGATATAAATCTGAAACAGAACATGACAAGGTGCTAAAGCCATTGAGTTTGCTGCAATATCTGCTGCATTCCAAGCATTAACAAGCATGTAACGGTCTGTGATATCACCCTTCATCTTCGTTACTAAGGTCTCTAGTTGGTCTACAACACAACCATTATGACCTTCAAAGTTTCTCCACTGAACCCCATAAATCCTTCCACCTGCATCATCTAACCAATCTTGTTCAGAAGAATAATTAGAGCTTAACCAGCGTTTAAAATCATCTGACCAGATAGTCCAGCGTTCTCCGTCATTTTCACCCCAAGTACGGTAACGAAGTTCGCCCAACTTATTCTCGCCATTCAGGAACCATAAAGCCTCCCCAATAACTTGCCGTGTAAACACCTGTTTAGATGTTAAGAGTGGGAAACCAGTTCGCATATCAAAGCGAAACTTAGGTGGAGCAAATGCAGAGATAACATCTCCAGTTCGTGTAGTACGCAGTTCACCAACTGATAAAACATGGTTCAGGATATTTTTGTAACTTGTATCTGCTTGTGACATATCAAAAGTGTCCTTTCACTTGTGGAACATAAATTTCAAAAGTTGCTTTACCATCCTCTGATGGTTTTGACTGTACCTTTGTAAATACACGGTTATCATACAGCTTCTCAAAGAAGTTTTCAAAAGGTAAATGCACAGTGGCCTCTTCAGTAACTTTATGGAAAACTGTATGGAAAACTACACCAGCATACGGTAAAGCATTGACAAGGACACCTGCACCACCAATTACAAAGACATCTTCATCAATAGAGCTATCAAGATACTTCAAAAATGCTCCAAAGGATTCTTTGCTGGCCTTAGCATACATTACCTCATCTTTGCCAAAGTCTATGCCTAAGTATGGTACAGAATTTGTTAAGATGAGGTTTGCACGTTCTGGTAAAGGTTTACTACCCAGAGTCTTAAAAGTCTCATTACCCATGACTACTAAGTTATTTTTAGTGAGTCTCTTAAACTCTTGCATGTCCTGTTTATGTCGAGGCCACGGCATACCAGTTGGAGTACCAAATTCACCGTTTTCACCACTTGCAAATATTAGCTTAATCATTTTGTAAACCCTTTCTTAATGAACCAGTTGATGACACTCTTCACAGCTTTATTGCTATGGTAGACTAAGTGTGGTGTAGGTTGGTATGAACCATAAGCCCAGAAAGCAATGATTTCATTACATCCTGTACACCTTGTACTCTCTTCAGCAATATGACCGTTGACTATTTCACTTACCTCACCTTGTAAGTCTGTACACCCACAATGTGGACATCGGATAGGTGTTCCATCAGACTCATAGCAGTGTTCAATTTTCATCTATTTAACCTCAAAAACTGGCTCAAGAACCAATATAAAGTCTACACAGTCATCTTCTTCATCCAGAATACCATCAAAGTTCTTAGGAACGAAGTCGAAGAGGCTCATCACAAAGCAGTCAGAAGTGACCCTGATAGTTCCTCCCATGTTCTCTACAGTTAACACTGTACGACTTTCTTTTACCTCCCTCAGAAGATTACCCACAAAGTCATCTAAGAAGTACTTCATCAGTGACTTAAAACCTTTAGGATAATCTGTACCAGAGTATGTTTCAATCTGAGGCACAAGCTTAACATTTATACTAGTCTTTGTTAAGAACGTGTTAGAGAACATACTATCAGGTAACTTACAAACACTCTTTCCAGTACCTTCATGTTCAATCTCAACAAAACCAGCTTCGTCGCCACATGTAACTATTTTAAAAGATGCTTCATTCTCATACTGTGAAGCCATAAACTTTTTAAGCATCTCTTTAAGGAAATCTGCATGAGCATCTTGTAAGTAGATATCAATCATAGTTAATCACCTATTATGGGAACAAACACTTAATGTCATCGTTTTTGAAAACGAAACTTGTGTAGTTATGACCATCAACATCCAACCAAACAGCCTGAACATCTACACCATCAAGATTCTGGTAAAGCTCTTTGATGAAGTGGTCTTTCACAATCTGGCTACTAGTGGTTTCCAGCTTGATGTTTGAGATTGCTGAACCTACAGCCATATAGCCCATGACACGTTTCTTCTCAGTATGCTTAATCTTACCATCTTTGTAAGCCATAATGAGATTGGAGAGAATCTTCACACCATAATACTTTTCAAGGTGAGTGGGTACGCCATAAAAGCCTAATGCGAAGTTTTCAGAGTGGATAATGTTTTCACGTTTCATATTAATCTGCCAACCTTAAATTGAAATTAACACCAAATTTTTCACATACTTCCAACATATACTCAAGGGAAACATTACCAGTGAGGTGGATTATGTTGGATACACGAGCCTGAGAGATACCACAAATTTTAGCAACTTGCTCTTGAGAAAGACCTCTGGATTTAATCTCTCTCTTAAAACGATGTGCAACGAAGTCTCTCATTTCGTCTACATCCATTGGACAAATATAACTCTCCATTTCAGCCTCTCTATCAGCCTCCCAATCATCTTGTGGGGCATAAGGGTCAAAAACCTCATTCATCTTTCTTCTTCCGTTTGCGTGAAGTGTCAATCAATGAATCTATGTTTGTAGCCCTAACCTTTTCACGTTCATCATTAAGATAATCATCAAGAGCCTTTTCAATCTGTGAATCATCTTGACAGATGACTGTAAAGACTGTAAAGCCGTCTGTATCGTCAATTATCTTACCATAACCGCTTCTGGGATGTAACTTTTTAAGAGCCATATCAAATACCTGTGCAGCTTCTGTTTTCTAAGAAATACTCAACACCATACATAGCTTTTTGCATCAAATCTTCTTTAAACTGAATACGATGATTGAGCATAGCCTGTACATCAATATCATTAGGGTGCTTCTCTTTAATGTTTGCAGATTGCAGGAAATACTCTGCAAGAACACGATATTGGTAGTCAGTTACCTTATCAGTCATCTCTGTCAAAGACTCTTCAGAGATTGGTTTAAGTAGCTCACCATTCGCTAGAGCAACACCTTTAACAATCTGGCAAGTGTCTTCTGGAACACCTGATAAGTCCACATTTGGAAGTTCTGTTGCATTGACTGGTAAATTCATTGCCATAACCATTGCAGCAGCTAATAAAATCTTTTTCATAATGACCTCAAAGTTATATTAAATTTTGTATTACATTGAGTATAAAAATAAGCTATAACACCTGACTTGTCAACAGACTTTATAGCTTATTTGGCAGATTTTTTATAAGGTTACTGCCATCCTTCCATACCTTACCTTACCACACCTAACCATACCTAACCAAACTACACCATACAATACCTTATTAAAAGACCCTCTTAAAGACCTTTTAAAAAGGTAAGTCTCATTTTAATGTAGCTGAGACTAACTACCCATACCTCACCCTACCAGACCCTACCAGACCAGACCTTACCCTACCAGACCCTACCGAACATCACTTAAAAACCCTCTTAGAAGACTCTTAAGTGATGTAATCGAATTTTAATGTAGCTCCGATTAACTACCCATACCTCACCTCACCCAACCATACCATGCCTTGCCAGACCGCACCTTACCTCATTAAAAGACCCTCTTAAAAGACCTTTTAAAAAGGAGCCTCCGAAGAGGCTACCTAGTCAACTTAGAAAGGTTTTCTACGTTGCTTGTTAATGTTAGCTTTCATAGCAGCTAAATGGTTTTGCTGTTCAATCAGTCGTGAACGTTCTTGATGACTAAGCGCCATAGTGTTCACATTCTCAATTGCTTGAGTGGCTTGCTTTAAAGCTCGACCAATCTTACCAGACATTTTGCGTTTTGCAATAGTTGCTTGATGCTTAGGTTCAACCACACGATAACCAACACCCATTGAAGCAACCAGATAAATCTTCTCTTCTTTAAGAAGCTTTTCAATAAACTTCTCAAGTCGGTTTAGACGTGTAAGTGCATAAGCCTTCATTTCATCTTCGTACTTAACAATGTCACCTTGATAAGTTGGCTTCACAATACCTAAGAAGGTGTCCATCTCGGAATGTGATACAGTGTCGCCGTAACTAAACTTTGCTGCTAATGCTTTTGTATTCATAATTAAACGTTACCTTCTGAAATAACTTCTACAGAAAAACGACCAAAGCGTGGACGCCAATCACCTACACCACAAAGGTTACCAGCATTTTCCAGAACCATCAGAAGTTCCTCTTTGGTGATTTGCTCTTCATCAAACATCAAACCAAACTCTACAGACCAGTCACGGAAGATTGGACGGTAGCTCATAACTCGTGCTGTACCAATCTTAACAGACTTAGCATAGATAAAGTCTGGATTCTTAGCAAGTTCTTGTGGGTTTGCTGGACAGTTCTTGATAGTCATTGGGAAGACTACATCTGTCAGCATAATGGCTCGGTCAATTACCTTACCAAGTTTGTTGAGTTTTGCACCAGACTTGATACAAGCCTCAATCATCTCACCGTTCATAACAAAACCAAGTTGCTCATCGTAGTAACAAGAAGTTACCAGTTGGCTTTCTGCTAAGAGCGCATAGTCTTCGTCAGTCTTTTTACGTTTACTGGACAGAGACTTGTGATATTTTGTCAGAGGGTTTAATGGGTCTGACAACGTATCGTTATGGCTCAAGAAAGGACGAGTACCAGTGATTTTGATATTTAGCAGTTTCATAGCATTTAGCTCCACACTTTAGTTGATTGTTAAATTGTTTGTAAAGAACCCTCAACAGAAGACTCTTTAGAAACTTGGTAGATTTTTAACGTGGCTACTACCATCCACCCATACCATGCCACACCACACCGGACCTTACCTAACCCGACCTTACCATACCTGACCTAACCCTACCATACCTTATTAAAAGACCCTGTTTAAAGACCTTTTAAAAAGGTAAGTCTCATTTTTATGTAGCTGAGACTAACTACCCACACCAAACCATAGCATACATCGCATTACCGGACAGAACCATACTTTACCAAACATCACTTAAAAACCCTCTTAGAAGACTCTTAAGTGATGCTGGTGAGTACCCGTTGGTTTATGCTGCTCAGTATACTCACCAAATTTTCTATGTCAACAACTTTCTAATAAAGTTTTATGAAGATTTTGCTTAACGACCCGCCTAACATGCCTATGCTCTTTCTTAATAAAGAGTGACCTCTTCTTGATAGAGCGCCTATTCTTGTAAGTGTTGCTAGGATACTTATCATGAACCGGACAACAACTCCCCGGTTTTACAAACTTGATAATCTCTCTTTTCACTATTCATAATCCCTAATAACGAGACCAACAGGGAACTGTAAAGAACCCTTACGAGTCATCTTCTGGAACTGAACCGTTAAAGGCTTCCCGATAAACTCTTCAGGGTGCTCAGCAAGATACTGTTTCTTCTCGTGTGTAGTTTTCCATGAGACATCTACAAAGACGTTAGGAAGAGTCTCTACAACGAACTTGCCATGACCACGTTTATCGGTCTTTACACCAGTCACTTTAAACTCTTCAGTGTGCATCTTCTTATGCTTAATCAAGAAGTATGAACGGTGACAACACTCATAGAAGGAGTCTTTAGAGATTGAACGGTACATTGCACCTTCAAACTTAGCTTCAACCCACTTATCATGGGCTTCATCAAACTCTTCCCAAGAATTTACACGGATAGTCTGTACAGGAACCACTCTACAGGTATCCCCAAGCTGAACGATAGGTGAACTATCAATAACTTCACGACGCTCAGGCCAAGATTTTGAATTGTCACAGATATCATACCAGTAGAATTTAAGAAGGTGACGGTCTGGATTGTCAGCATTCTTAATCATGGATACAATATCTTCTAAGTCCCAACCATGAGCATAAATCTCTCCATCAAAGTCTTCAACTTGTGGATGTAATTTAAGCAACAAAAGCAAATCTGGAATTAGTTCTGCTGGAACGTTGTAAACAGTATTCTCACGAGAATAAGCCGTGAAGCTAACTGAATCATCATCTCTTGAAATTCTACAACGGACACCATCAAGTTTTGGTTGAGCATCAGCAGGGAACTTCAGATACTTTGCATGGCTAACCTTTGCAGCATCATGAGCAAGCTGTACACCTACCTTCTCAGTATTCTGTGCAGATTCTTTTGTGTAAGCATAACCTTTACGGTCAACTTGCTTTTTATACTTAGCAGTAACTTCAAAGAGAGCTTGCTGTTCAGCGTTACGCTCATTCTTTTTACCGATGTTCTTAGGCTCTGCTGTATACTCTTCAAACATCATCTTGCCATTCTCTTTACCATAGGTTGTAATAACTTTGTCACCTACAGCAACACATGACCAGACGTTGAAGGAACCATCTTTATTTTGTTTGTACAGAATTGTCATTTTTAACCTCTGAGTGATACCAAGTATTGCAAGCATTACATGCGTAAAGCTCTAAGTCATTTTTATCTGGTTTGTGGAAACAGTTTGACCCACAACGACACCGGAATAGCTTACCATCAACACGAAGAATGAATGTTTCAAGCTCACCATCTTCTGTAAGAACTGCGTTCTTAAATTTATCTTCTACAGTCATTTTCTCTTACCACCAATCTCTACGTCGATAACTTGAACATCGCCAGCAACATCAAACTTATGAATGATGCTTTCCACAGTGTAAGTCCAACCCTCAATGCGAACCAACTCACCTTCTCGTGGGACGATTGGATTACGTTGAGCTACGGTTGTAGTGGAGTGAACAACATCATAACAATAGATATAGTTTACTAGGACTTCCATCGTGAAAACCTCACTCAATAACCGTAGTGTGTGATTGACCATTTTTTCCATAACTATAAGATGTTGTTGTTTGAGAGTTTGGACATCTGACAACAACAATATCTCTGCTTATGGCATCACCATGCAACTTATAGACTTTACAATCTTGCATCTCTGGTGGGAGACTATAAGAAGCATTTTTATCTTCATAAGAAGGGTTGCAGCCAGCTAGAAAAATAACACCAAGCACAATTACTGGTTTCCACATAATACTTCTCCTGTCTGTTGTTCACGATACTCAAGCTCTCTGAAAGTTTTGTAGTAATGAGCTTTGTAGTACGCTATCTCATTACTTTTTACGTTTGTTTTTAGTAGGTTCCAATCAGAGTCTTTACCCATCCTTCCCCAGAGACTATACAACCTATTCATAACAATTCCAAAATATCAATACGTTCACCCTTAAGAACACCTGTGCGGTCTCTTGCAATCTTACCGTCAACAATAAGGATATGCACACTCCTTAAAGTGTCCCGATTAAAACCTTTTACGAACTTACAAGGCATTACCACAATAGACATCTCCTGAATCAACTCTGGAGTATAGCAATTGTCGTGAAGTTGCTGAATAACGTCTGCAAGTGTCATTTTTGATGTCTCCAATACTCAATATCAATAAGTTCTTGTGCAATGCTTTTCAGATTGCCTTTCAAGAAAACCTTCTCAGAACCTGAAAGAGATGAATTGTCAATTAACCTGTTCATTCTCTCAAACAACTTCTGCTTACGATTCTTGATAGTTTCCTTTGAAGCACCTTTCATCATCGCTGCATGGGTTCTTCCACGGTGGCTCATAGTAAACTCTCAATATTTACACGCTCACCTTTCAAGTATCCTGTCTTATCTTTTGCGATTTTGCCTCCAGCGATAAAGATATCTACTCTACGTAGAACTTCAGGGTTTACCTTCAAATTCCTACAGCTACTGCAAAGAACAATAAACAGCCCTTCAATCTCTTTTTGAGAGTAACCAGCACATTGCAACTGGACTTCAATTTCTGAAAGTGTCATGTGACCTCCTATACAAGATACAGTATAAGGTACTCTTCCATGAGCACCTTGTCAATACTAATTAGTGTACTTCAAGCCAGCTTTTACCAACCTTACCAGTACCTGTTACAAGTGTTTCTTTCTTAAGACCTAAGTTCTTAGAAGCTTGTCCATAATACCAGTCAGTAACTGCTTTCACTTCTGCCGTCATACTCTCTGGACATTCCCAGCTTGTTTCATCGTGATATGCACAGAGTAAACGAGCACCAATAGCTGGTTGACGACCATTTAACTTCATCAAACCTTCGTCAATCATACGACGACAAGCAAGGTTAATTGCCTCATTTTGAATCTGAGCCTCTGAACCCATCAAAAGATAGTTCAACAGCTTGTGTGGAGATTTACACCACAACCAAGCTCCAGCAACCTTTACAAATCCCCCTTTAGAGATTGCAGCAGTCTTACCAAACACCTCTTCAAGTGCCTTTTTAGTTGCTTTGTAGTCAGCTTCCAAGTTATCTAATAGTTTCTTAATCTTTGGCAAACGCACAAAGTAAGTCTGTTTAGTTAATGCACCTTCCTGAGTAGTGGCTGCCTTAATAGTTTTAGCAAACTTCTCATCACCTGCACCAAACAGTAGTGCATAGATACCATTCTTAGCTTTCTTACGACCTTTGCTAATCTCATGAAGAAGATTCTCATCCTGAGTAGCTCGACAAGTCAAGATGTCCTGCTCATCGTTCAAGCTAAAGTAGATACTGTTCAGTGTATGTGCATCAGTCCCTGAATAGACAACGTACAGGTCATTCTCAGAGTCATAGCGAAGGTACTTATCAATCTCTGGGTTGAGGTACTCATCAAAATGTTTGCAGTAATAGCGTCCATCTTCTTGACGAATGAACTCAATTTCCTCTTTACCTTGCGTTACCGCTTTGGTGAAGTCTTTATCACCCATAAAGTTACAAAGAAGAACTAGCTGGGCTGAGTTCATATCTACAGAGACAACGTTAGTGCCTTCCTCACAAATCCACACTGCCCTCATTGGTTCCCCATAGACAGCAGCACCAGACGGTACGTTTACAATACCATATTGTGTCATACGTCCAGTTGAAGTACCAAACACCATTGCACCAGCACTAAGGCGACCATCTGGACGAATCTGGTTCAACCAGCCTTTTTCATCGTCCTTTGAGTTCTCAATAGTTCTGCGTCGGTGCATCAAAGTGTAGTATTTCGCAATCTTCTGTCCAAGCTCACCTTCAATCGTATCATAAGATGATTCAGTAAGTTTTGGTGAAGTACGGATTAAGCAAGGCTCAAGCAAATCTGTGTACTTCTTCACAGACCAGTTATGTTCAATGTACTGTACACCTTCATGTTCAACATAACTCAAACCACACCGCTCAACCATTTCCTGCCACTTAGGATGTTTTGTAATCATCTTTTTATTGTCTTTGAAACGACAAACTTTGACAGGGCGACCATCAGAGTCTTTCTTGTAGTTCCAGTCATCTGGAATCCAACCAACTGATTTCAAGTAGTCTTTAACAACTGCTACCTGAGTCATACGAGAAACTTCAAACTCAATTGGTGTATATGGTGCATCAATCAAACCTGTGTAGCGACTTGACTCAAGTTCAAAGTGGTTAACAACGTGGCTGTTATAATACTTCACAGTCTTAACTGTTTTTACTGGCTTCCAGTCTTTGCATTTCTTACCAATCTTTGCGTTCAACTCGTTGCAAATTGCACGAGCATCCTTCATTGCTACAAAACCTTCCTTGTACTCTTCACCAGTTACAGAGTTGGTTGGTGTATAGCAATTTCTCTTTTCAATGTTAAAAATCTTTGTAGTTGGCTTACCAAATGGCTTGATTTCATATGTCTGCATCTCACCGTTACGTACCTGCTGACGGTACTTCGTCTTAGGGTACTTGGTAATTCTCTTCAGTCCATCTGCATGACCGAACGCTTCAACATACTCATTCCAAGCTTTTGCAAACTCTTCTCCAGTAACTTTACCTTTAGTCTTAATAGTTGGAGGAAGATGTGGTTCAACTTCTGAAGCAAGCTCATTAGTCAACTTGTCAAGTTCCTTCACATGGAACTCCATAAGCTCTTTATCAGCTTTCCAACCATTGATAGCTTGTTGACTCATCCAGAAAGATGTTTCTTTAGCTCGCATATAGGTTTCATAAGTGTCTATACCACACTTCTTTAACTTCAGGTATTCATTATCCAGTGCACGTTTAGTTTTGGCGTTAATACGGATATCTTCTACAACACGAGTGAAGATTTCTGCATTCCACACACCCCAATGTTCAATCTCTGGTTTACGTACACCAACACGAGCACCCCATGCTGCCAAGCCATGAGCACCTTTATAGCCTTTTGGAGTTGGTCTATCCATCCACTGAACACGAGATTGGATAAGAGAATCCTGAAAGAAATTACTCCACGGCTTACACTTTGGATTATCAAAGTTCCATAAATCAGGTGCAATGTGATTGAAAACCCACCAGTCATAACCCAGACCATTATGGATGCAAAGTCGTTTCGCCTTTAGTGCAAACTCAATACCTTCACGCAAACCACCCTTAATGTACTTGGTGTACTTGTGACCGAGGATAGGCTCATCTGTAAAAACCCATACAGGTGGCTCTTCATCATCAGATTTATAGTCTGCGAAAGCCATTACGTGCACTTTAGTGAACTCAAGGAGTAAACCATCAGTTTCTGTATCACCAACTAAATGTAAGTTTTTAAAATCTACGTTTTCCATTTTTACTCCCTCTAAAATCATTAACCTCATACATTACTGCAAAAAATTATAAAAAGCAAGTTGACAATGTACTTGACAAGGTGTTAATCTTTGCGAAGTGGGTTTTTACTTAAAAGGTTACTTAACAGTTTAACTATACAGATACTTTAAAACTCTTAAAAGATTATTTAATAGCTTTTAAAAAGCTTTAAAGTATAACGTATAGAATACGTTAAGATAAAAGATTAAAACTTAATAGTTACTTAAAAGAGGCTTACATGCAGAAAATGTTTGTTCACCCAGACATAGCTGACTTTGTTAGAGCTTTGCAGAAGTTGGAAGAACTTGACATTGCTGCTCAACGGGAATATGCTCACCATCACAGGAGAATGGTTGATATACAACATGAAATAGAGTTGTCTGAAAACTATGAAGATGACTTAAAATGCTCTGTATTTGAGCATATGAAAGATGTTGCTACAGCTAGACGTAAAGCTAAAGACACAGTTGCTTTACTAGATTCTCTTAAAAAGAGGTTGCAAAGTGGTACAGACCTGTGTAATCTAGCGTCACTGATTAATGATGTTGAAACTTCTTGGGATAGACATTACTATCCACGTTCTGAAAAGACACTTGACTTTTCTTCATCCGAAAACTTAAAATGTTCTAGAAAGAAACTTAACCAACTGAGAGAGAAATAATATGAATATCAATGTAGAACAAATGCTTGAAGAAAAAGGTATTGACGAAGCATTCTTAATCAATGCCGTAGAAAGCATGGCTATGATTCTTCGTGGAAACAACTATACAGAACAGTTTATGCCTGCAAGCTATAACCTGCCTAAAGACAAGTCTGATAACGGTGCTTTTGCAGAACAGGTTAATATGATGCTGTGTGACAAAACACTTGCTTTAGCATCTATTGTTGTAGGTGTTGATGCTCTTGCAGAGTTCATTTTTTATGAGATGCAGAAAAATGACTATATTGCCATGACCTCTGAAGAAAAAGACTCGCTACTGCTCTTAGGTTATGATGAGCTAGTTAACCTATTAATTTCGTCAACGAGTGCTGTTATGGCTGCTCTTGAGAAGCGCATGGAAGAGAAGCTTTCACGATATGAAAAACTTGATTGGGGTGTAGAGGAATTAAACCCACGAATCAAAGAGATTATCCAGCAAACCAAAGATTCTTTGGAAGAAGCTGTAAAAAATGATTCTGTAGCTGACATAGAGCCACTTCAGGTGAAAGTTGCATTGATGATTCCAGCCATCTCCACGATGATGAATATCGTTGCACTAATCCAGCTTTCACAGATGATGGGCACAAGCATTGAGTTCATTGAGAGTATGACTGGTGGTGTGAGTATGCAAGCAATCAATGATGTTCTGGTGAGTATTGGTGCTTCAATCATTGAAGAGAAGCTGCGCATTAACTTTGGTGATGATTTTGTGAAGCAAATCTCAGCTATGGCTGAAAAAGAGTATTCACAGACTAATACTGACCAACTGCACTAAGTCTTTATAAACCTTACAAGCCTCCTTAGTTGGGGGCTTTTTAGTAATTAAGGGAGATAGAATGAGTAATATTATCGCATTTACTGGAAAGGCACGTTCTGGAAAAGACACCTCATGTTCTATTGTTAAGAATATCCTAGAAGATGAGTATGGCTACAATGTTGCAGTAATGGCCTATGCAGACAACCTTAAACTCTCTGCATCAAGGATATTTGACTTGACTTGGAATGACCTGTACGGTGAAACTAAAGAGACTCCACAGGTTTTTGATTTATCATACTCTGAACTGATGTTCAAGGTCACAGAAGCTATGGAGTTTACCTTCAGAGGCGAACGTTATCATACGGACTTCAAACTCATGTCAGAGTTAACCGGACGATTAATTATGGAACTAAAGAAGGTTGCTAAACCGACTCTATTAACACGTCTGGGATTTAGTAAAAAGTATAAATTTTCATCAAGACAGATTCAACAGATTTGGGGTACTGAAGTTATCCGTAAAGTTATGGGTGACAAATTCTGGGCTAAAGACCTCGAAAAACGAATGGTAAATTTCTTTGACGTTTGCTCACTTAAGAATCAGGACGGTGTTGTTTTAATCAGTGACTTAAGGTTTGACTCTGAAGCTGAGTGGCTGAGCAGATTTGCACACCAAACTATTGAAGTAAAAAGAGACAATGTGGATAAGGTTTCGTCACATGTTTCAGAAAATGGGATTTCTACCAAATATGCGCGTGACATTATTCATAATAATGGTACTCTTGCAGACCTTGAAAGCAAGTTAAGAGCTATCCTGAAAATTTAAAAGAGAGAATGAAGATGAGAGTAAAAGATAATTTTAAAGTTATTGACCATCGTTTAGTGGAACTCTCATCTCTTTCCAATGAGGTAATGATTGAACGTCTTAAGAGAGTTGAATCACGAAGGAAAGAGATTGCAGATGAGATTCATGAACTGGACAAGATTGAAAATGGATTGAAGGCAGAACTACAACGAAGAGGTGCTAATGTCTAAAGGTCGTAAATTGAAAGAGGCTGGTCAGTTTGTTGGTCATTGTGCATGTCCACGTTGTGGTTCATCAGATGCTGGTTCAATCTACCATCACGACGATGATTCTTATTCAATGACTTGCTTTAGTTGTAATAAAGGTTTCCCAGAGTGGGATTTTGATAAAGGACAAATTGTGAGCACTTATTCTACTGGTTCAGATAATAAAAACCGTACTTTCCGTGGAATGGATTTAGACGATGTAAAAGAAAACCTTGAAGCAATGGACTTGAAAGACAGGAAGATTCCTGCAAAAGTTCTTGAACGCTTAGGTATCAAGGTTGACATTGACAGTGATGGTGAAATTGATGCACATTTCTATCCGACTTACAAACGTAATGAAGATGGCAAACTAGAACATGTTGGCTACCGTGTTCGTCACCGTTACCCAGAGGACCATCCAAAAGAACACCTACGTGGTAAGCTAAAAGACTTTTCAGGTGGTGTTGGAGACATTAAAGGTGAACTGGCAATGTTCGGTTCATGGATTGCTCCAGAAGGTGGCAACCGTCTATTCATCTGGGAAGGTGAGATGGAATGTGCTACGGCAATCTACATGACTTCTCTGGCAATTAAAGATAAGTCTCGTCGTAAGAACTACTGTCACGTATCTGTTCCATCAGGTGCAAACATTAAGTCTATCAAAGACAACTATCAGTACATTACATCATTTGATGAGATTTACTTGTGCTTTGATAACGATGAAGCAGGTGCTAAAGCAACAAAAGAGGCTGCTGGCATCCTACCTATTGAGAAGGTTCGTTTATTCCAGTATCCAGAAGGTGTAAAAGACCTTAATGAATGGTGGACAAAGTTCTATAAAGAGAAAGATACAGTTCTGGAAGGGTTTAAGCAGCGTATCTACAATGCACCTCGTTACTGCCCTGCTGGTATCAAGAACTTTGCAGACGGTTTTGAGGCAATGAAGAATCGTGGTCAGATTCCATTGATTCCTTTTCCAGAATCTTTCGGAGACTTGAACAGGCTAACTTACGGTGGTTACGGTTTAGGTGAGATTACGACTATTGCAGCACCATCTTCAGTAGGTAAGTCAGCTTACACTCGTGAGATGATTTATTCAGCTTGGAAAGAAACTGATTATAATATCGGTGTAATTCCTGTAGAAGATACCTATGAAGAGTTGATGGAAATGCTCTGTGCAATCCACCTGAGCAAACAGATTTCTGAGATTCCTTATGATGAACGGGATTGGGATGAATTAAAGGGAGCACACGCAGAGCTTTCAAAAGGTCGTCGCATCCATATCGTTGACCATCAAGGGGCGATTGACCAAGATAACCTGCTGGAGTTTGTTGACTATCTTGTTAACAGTTTAGACTGTAAGATTATTATTCTTGACCCTATTACATTGGCTCTGTCACGTTCTGATACGGATGAAGAGGAAGTCTTGTCTGAACTATTGCGTCGTTGCAAACGCTACCAGTATGCACAGGTAAACGTTTGTCACGTTCGTAAGAGTGCAGGTGGTCAGAAAGCTAACTCTGAAGGTGGAGATATCTCTGAAGAGGATATTAAGGGTTCTGGTGCGTATTTCCAGATTTCCATGAACAACATTCTGTTAATGCGTAACAAGGTTGACCCAGACCCTGTTAAGAAAAACTTGACAAAAATCAAGTTAACTAAGTGTCGTCGTCATGGTAAGTCAACAGGTATTGCTGGTCATACTTGGTACAATCCAGACACAGGACGTCTTATCAAAGCTTCTGGATGTGGTGTTGACATTGATGGTGCAGCAGAAAATATTCGTCAACAGTTTGGTATTGGTGAAGCTGAAGACCATTATGACGACTCTTTACCTCATTATGAGGATGAAGTGTTTGACCGTGAGACTGGTGAAGTCTATACTGAAGAACAGCGTCAAAGCTCAACGATTCCACCTGTATTAAGTGAGGATGCAGATGACTGCCCGTTTGAAACTGAGTGATAGTTACAAAAGAGAGGGGTTCATACCCTTCTTTGAAGAAAAAAGTTTAAATGAATTTCAGGAAGAGTGTTTGACAAAGGTTGATAGGTTCTATAGAATGCTCTACATGAAATGTGATGGAGGCGTTGAGGTAGAAGAAAAGTTCCATCACAGTATGATAACAGTCACTATTACTATACCTCGACATAATATTGGTTGGCTGTTTATAATTAAAGAAAATGTGTTTGAATATCAAGTATATCGGAGAATATCATGAAACACTCTAAAGCATTTGAACAAGTTTTTGGGGATTCCTTAAAAGCCACTGCTGGTAAACCAGCAAAATACTATGAAGAGAAGCGTGTAAGAACTGGAAAAACTGCACGTAAAGCAGCTTCTAAAGATAAGCACAACTTCCAGTAATTAATGTTTGACAATAGAGTATCAACAAATTAGAATTGGTACTCTTCATAAATTGAGATAGAGGTTTAAATAATGTCTAAAGTTGTTAAAATGAAAGCTCCGGTAGAGAAGTACAATGGTACTGAACGTCAAACTCTGCGTTACCTTCTGAAAGATGTTTGGTTTTATTACCTGAACACTTCACCACGTCCGGGTAAAGGTAAATCTATTGACAAGAAATTCCCAGGAAAAGATTGTAACTACAGCGTATCAATTCTGGCAGAAGACGGTAACAAACTCTTTAAAGAGTTTACTAAGTCTAAGAAGAACCCAGAAGGTTGGGATAAAGTTACTACTGAAGCAGTTGATGCAGATGACTTCGAAGAGAAGTTTGGTTGTAAACCACCTTTTGAAGCAGACACTTACTACATCTTGAAAGTAAGTCGTGCAGCAGCTTATAAAGATGGTGCTGTATGGACAGCTAAACAGTCATTCCCTGTAATGCTGATTGAAGAAGTAAATGGTAAGCGTGTAGCTGTTAAACAGCCGATGAAGAAAATCAAAGCTCAAGCATCCGATAAGCATGAAGATGACAAGAACTATGATGTAATTCATCCAGATATTGCAGTTGGTAACGGTTCTTTTGGTAGTGTGATTCTTTCTACTCACTTCTACACTTTTGAGAACAATGTTCTGACAAAACCTATTCAGGAACAGTTTATCATTGATACTCTTGTACCTTACACTGGTGGTAACGGTGCTAACGGTGAACCTGAACTGGATGAAGACGAACTGGCTATGCTTGGTCTTGATGGTGTTGAAGATAATGGTGAAATCACTGAAGAAGACGCAACAGACCACAAACCTTCGAACAATTCTGATGATGGTGACGATGAAGACTTGCCAGACCCAGATGACGAAGAAGATGAAGACTTCGATACAGAAGACTAATCTCTAAAAGTTACTTTAAAGCCCTGTACTTAGTATGGGGCTTTTTCATATGGAGAGTCACAATGGAGAAGTATACACTAACAAAACTTCCCGATTCAGTTACACATGTCTTTATTGACTCTGATAGCATTGCCTATAAAGGTGCTTGTGTAGTTGAGAAAGCAAAATATAAATATGTCAATAAACTCACAGCAGAAGAATCTGAACCATTTGATAATGCAAAAGATGCTGCAAGATGGTTAGCAGACCAGAGAATCCTTGTGGAAGAGCTTGGCCTGACATTTGATGAAGATGAATGGGAAAGACAGACTTGGAAAGAAGCTAAGAGTGAAAAAGAAGCTATCATGGCTACTCAGCAGGTTCTTCAGGAATGGCTTAAGGTTGTTGGTAAAGAAAGAACTTGGGTAGGCTACTTAACAGAGAAGGGTGTACATAAACATAAAGACATTAAAGGTCTTGAGCACCAATATCAAGGTAACCGTAAAGATGCTGTCACACCAACACACTTAGTTGCTTGTCGTGAATATCTTCTGTCAAGACCAGAGTTCAAGCTCTTAAAGGGAGGCTTCGAAGCCGATTCCATCGTAATTGCTAAAGCTGAAAAGATGGGTAAGAAGGCTGCTCTTATGAGTATTGATAAAGACCTTCGACAAGCTGAAGGGACTTATTGTATTGATATGACTTATGAAAAGTCACCACTAATTTTTATTGCTGATAATAATGTTGGTGATATCTGGGATTGTCCTATCAAATCAAAACCAAAAGCTGCAAAAACAGTTGGTGTAGGTTTTAAATTTTTGTGTTATCAGGCTGTTGCTGGAGATAATGCAGACAACTACTTCGGCCTTAAAGGTGCTGGCAAAGTAGCTGTGATGAATGCTTTAGATGGTAAAGAGACCTATAAAGAGTGTCTTGATGCTATCTATGAACTCTATGCTAAAAAAGAGTCTTACACCTATGTGTCATGGGATGGACAGACTGTTACCAAAACACCATTAGAGTTAATGGAACAACATTTCTGGGTAGCATATCAAGAGAGAAATCCAAAAGATAATTTCTCTTTTAAGAAATATAATTGGGAGCCGTGTATGAATGAAGATTAAAGGATTTGGCAATTGCCCCACCTATGGTCATTGGGTATCTTTGTGTGGGGAAGTTGACCCCACTAAACATTTTGGCTTTGTCTATTTAGTATACTGTAAGAAAACCGGACAATATTATATCGGAAAGAAACAGCTTAATAGTGTGACCAAAAGAAAAGTTGCTGGCAAGACTCGGAAGAAGGTAGTCACTAAGGAAAGTGATTGGATGACTTATGAGACTTCTTCTGAGTATATTAAAAAAGATATTGAGAGCTTTGGAAAAGAATTTTTTGACTTTTATATTATTCAAACCTACCACACAAAAGGTGGTCTAGTTTATGGTGAAGCAAACCTTCAACATAAATTCGATGTAATGACAAAAAGGATTGACTCTAAGCTCAGACTCTTCTACAATGCCAATATTGCAGCAATTAAGTTTATTACTAAAGAAACTTATGAAGATGCTGAAAAAAGAATCCATAAGGTAATGAAAGCAAACTGTGCTTGATAACTATTGAGAGAGAATAAAATGTTTAACAAAAGTAAAGCTGTGAGTCATGTAGCAAAAGTTGACAGCAAGATTGAAGAACTTGAGCGCATTCTTGCAAATGCCAGAGAGTCAATAATTAAAGAGGTTGAAGCTGTTGAATCTCAAATGCAGCACCTAATGCTTAAACGTCAAGAGCTACGTGAGCATCTGGAATATATTGAAACACGAGAGCTAAAGGTTAACAGATATTTTAAGGAGTCAGAATGTTTAACTCAAGAGAATCAGTAAAAAACTGGAATCTTCGTTGTGGAAACACTCAAAAGCAACCCTACAGCAATGAGTATTGGGAATCTTTGAAATCTCAATCTCTATGTATGCTTGAAGAAGCAAAAGAGCTTGTAAAAGCAATTGAAGAGAAAGACCCCATTGAGACACTGGATGCTCAGGCAGATTTGCAATATGTTCTTGACGGTTTGATTTACCTGTCACAACATGACCATAATGGTGCTATGGAAGCTGTTTGCCATAACAATGACCTAAAATACACAGACAACTATGAAGAAGCTTTAAAACGTCTTGCAGATATTGAGAAGCGTACTGGTCAAGAGTGTATCATCAGAATGTCAGTAGTTGATGGCAAAGAATGGTATGCAATTGTTCGTGCAGCCGATGGGAAGATTATGAAGCAATCTAATCTCCCTAAAGTTCAGCTTGGTGAATACATTGTAGAACTTGAAAGCCAAGAACTTTTTGTGGTAGTATCTGAGACATGCGTTATCTGCAAAGGTATTGTATGTAGCTTAAAGGATTTGGGTGTAGATGGTTTTGTAGAAGTTAATCCAATTACCTCTAAAGCAGATAAAGATTTCTGTAAAGAGAATGGACTATGGATTGCAGATATTGTCTACTATGATGGTGAGCAGTTCCATGTAACCTCATACCCAAAACTGAATTATGATGCTAATAACCTGAAGTGCTGGTTAAAAGGGGTTGGTTATAATGGATTCACAGAACATTAATAAAGAAGGTGTGGCTCAGAAGAGCCACTTCTCAAACTACAATATCTCTATGACGGTGTTTATGAATGACCCGTTACTTGAGAAGTATGGTGAGACTCCAGATACACTTCTGGATAATGAACAAGTTTTAAAAGCAGTTCTGTACAAATACGGGATTGATATTGAGAAAGAGTATTCTTTTGAAATCTGTCAACACAGGAATACTTTTGGTAAAGTTGTAATGGCTCCACTCTTCATGGGTGTAGAAAGAACTGACTATGGTTGGTTATATCTAAAAAGAAACTTGGAGAAATACCGTGTCTAAAGCAAAAAAGCTATCTTATGATGACATTATCTCAGGTGCTAAATTAGGTGTTGATAGTATCGGACAAGATGTTAAGCACGGTGACACAGTTATGTACTGTGACGACCGAAGAGGCAGAAGTGCAATCTTGTTTGGAAGAATTGTTTGCAAGATGCGAGGTAATTACGTTGTTGCAGACATGGATGTGAATGTCACACAAAAACTTGAAACAATTATGGATGCTAGTGCACCGTCATGGTTCCTGAATTGTATGCACACCTCTTCAGTCACAAAAGTAAGTGATAAGTTTTACGATATGTGGCAGAATGAGCAAATTTTCAAGATTTAAACTAGGGAGCCTCTTCGGAGGCTCTTTTCATCTGTAGGATTCAAAAATGATTAAGACAATTAAAAAATCAAACGGTACAGTAGTAAGCTTTGACCCAGAAAGACTGAATAAGTGGGCATCATGGGCAGACAAGCGTGGAATCATCTGGTCAGAAGTCACTATGGAAGCCATGAAACGTGTCTATGAAGGTTGCACCACAAAAGAGATGCACCAAGCCATGATTGATGTTTGTGTTGATAAACAAACTCAAGAGTACTCAGACATGGCTGGACGGCTACTTCTGGGGATTATCTACAAAGAAGCCTTTGGAGGCTTTACTAAGGTTCCTACGCTGGTTACCTTCGTTAAAAATATGGAGAGAGCAGGACTTTGGGAGAAGATGGACTATTCTCAGGAAGAGCTTGAATATCTGCAAGGGTACATTGTGCACTCAAAAGATATCTCTTACGGCTATGCAGTGTTGAAACAGTTCAGAGATAAATATGGAATCCGTGATATTAAAACGGGAAGACTTTTTGAGTCACCACAATTTATGTTTATGGGTATGGCTATGAAAGCCTTCGAGAAGCAGCCAAAGCACCGTAGACTGCAAGATGTTATTAAGCTGTACACTTACCTATCTGACCTGAAGATTAACGCTCCTACGCCTTATCTGAATGGTTTACGTGCTACTAAGTCAGGTTATGCGTCATGCTGCTTGATTAAAGCAAACGATACTGCTGAGTCACTTGGTATTGCTGCAAAGGTTGCTTATGATATGACCACAAAGCAAGCTGGTATTGGTATGCTGATGGAGACTCGCACTATTGGTGATGGTATCCGTCAAAACACTATCGAACACATGGGTAAACTACCTTATTACAAGCTTGTACGTTCATCTGTAGAGGCAAATAAACAGAAGAGTCGTGGTGGTTCAGCTAACAACTTCTACACTGCTCTAGACCCGCAGATTGAAGATTTACTGCGTTTGAAGCACCCTACAACGGTTCCTTCGAAACGTATTAACGAGATGGACTACTCATTCGGTACAAATGATTATTTCTGGCAGTGTGTTCAGTATGATACAGATTGGTTGCTATTCTCTTACAAGGATGCACCAAAACTTTATGACATGTTCTACACAGCATCTGCTGATGAGTTTGCTATGGCAGTTGGTCACGCAGTACATTCAGGTGTTAAGCACAGACGAGTAAAGGCTCGTGAAATTGCCAAACTGTTTATTCAACAGCGTTATGCTACAGGTCGTGTGTATCCATTCTTCACTAACAACGCAAACACACATACACCATTTAAAGAACCATTGAAGATGTCAAATCTTTGTATGGAAATTGTATTGCCAGTGTATGGTTTTGAGAAAGAGACAGACCTTTACAGAGACGATGCTGTGAAAGAGGATGGTGAGGTGGCTCTTTGCTTCCTAGCTAGTTTGGTTGCAGGGAGAATTTCAGAAGATGAATACGCTGACGTTGCTTATTATGCTCTTGCAATGGTTGACTCCGTTATTGACCTTATGGATTATCCGTATCCGTCGATGCGTAACCATGTTCAGAAGCGTCGTTCTGTTGGGATTGGCCTTACAAATGTGGCTCATTACCTTGCGAAGAACTACGTGAACTACTCTTCACGAGCAGGTAAAACGAAACTCCATGAACTGGCAGAGATGCACTCTTACTACTTACACGAAGCTTCTTTAAGACTTGCTAAAGAACGTGGTGTACCTGAGTATATGCAGTTCACTAAGTACCCTGAAGGTTGGGTTCCTCCGAAGACAGCTAACAGGAAGATTGATGAGAAGCATGATGCAAAACTTCGTTATGATTGGGATGACTTAGCACAACGCATTAAAGAAAATGGTGGAATCCGCAACTCTGTATTAGAAGCTTACATGCCTAATGAGAGTTCTTCACTAGCAACTAATACGACAAATGGCTTGTACCCAATTCGTGACTTTATTTTAACTAAAAAGTCTGCAACTGGTAACGTGCTGTTTATTGTTCCAGATTATGAAGAGTTGAAGTATGTATATGAAATTGCTTGGGGTATTGACACCTTTGACCTGATTGATTGTTATGCAATTGTTCAAAAGTTCACTGGTCAAGCTATCTCTTCAGATTTCTATGTTGACTACGCAAAAGCTAAGAAGGTATCATTGGCTCAAGCTTTGAAGTACATGATTTATGCCAACTCGGTAGGTATGAAAACCATGTACTACCTTAACAGTCGCATTGGTGTAGGTAAATCTGCACTGCAAGATGCTTATTGCGAGGGCTGTGGTGTTTAGTTTTAATAACTATGAGGGTCGTAAAAGACCCTCTAAAAATAACTTTGGAGAGACCATGAAAGATTTAATAGAAAAACATGAGCGACCAATATACTTGCTCTACAAACCCCGCAAAACATTGTACTATGTGAGCAGCACAGGTATCATGATAAAGCAGAATGATGACTTATGGGTCACTGGAGCCTCTTACATCTCTACAGCAGATGGTAAAATCTACGCAAGACCTTATGAGATGTTTAACAAAGAAAATTGGGAAGTTTTAGACAGAAAACAAGCCTTAGAAATGATAAAGAAAGGAGAAATCACGCTATGATTAACCAGCACCCAATCTTTTTAGGTGGTGAGAGAAAAACTTTTGACTCACTTAATAAGCACTACCCAAAAATCTTTGAACTTTATAAACAACAAAAAGCACAAGACTGGTCAGAAGATGAGTTCCCTTTTGAACAATCACGTCTTGATTTTGAGAGTGTGCCAGCATCAATGTCAGGTGTAATGCTTGAGATTCTTAAGTGGCAGTGGGAAGCAGATACCCAAGTTGCTAAGAGTTTAGCGTTTGCCTTTGCACCATTCATCTCTGATGACATTTATGCAACTGCGATTATGAAGCAGTCTGAGATTGAAAACCTACATGCCCTTACTTACTCAGAGATTGTAAGGCAATGTATTAAAAATCCTGAAACAATCTTAGATGAGATTAACCAGAACATTGCTGTACAAGACCGATTAAAAACTGTGAATCGTGTTCTTGAAGAATTACTGGATGAAGGTATAAACTATCGACTGAGTTATGTCCGTGACTCACTTCTGGATAAAGACCCTTTGCACTTCCATAAAGTGATTCTAAAAGGTCTATTTGCAGTGACTGCACTGGAAGGAATATCTTTTATGGCATCCTTTGCATGTACTTTTGCACTTGATGCTCAAGATAAATTTCAAGGTATTGCTCAAGCTGTCCAGAAAATTATGCTTGACGAAATCCTTCACACTAAAATTGATATTGAAGTTTTAAAAGAAACTTTAAGAGATGATGAGTGGCAAAAAGCTTTCCAACAAATTCTTCCAGAGATTAAAGTAATCTTAGATGAAGTAGTTGAAAGTGAAGAGAAATGGTCGTATTATATCTTCTCCGAAGGACGTGCTGTAGTTGGGTTAAATACAAAGCTTCTTCATGAGTGGGTTTACTATAATGCTGCCCCACTGTATGATATGTTTGGCATTCCCAGAGATTTTGTAGCTCCTAAAGAACCACCTTTGAAGTACATGATTAAGAAGATGGAAATTGATAAAGAGCAGAATGCTAATCAGGAGCAACAGAATGGTGCGTACCTATTGAATACTGTTGTAGATGATTTGAATAGTGGATTTTTAGAGGTTCCTTAATGACTTATGTAATTTACTCCAAAACTGGATGCCCTCAGTGTGAGACTGCAAAGAATTTTGCGAAAGCTCGTGGTATTGACCATGTTGTGAGAATGTTAGGGCAGGACTATGAACTATCAGACCTGATTGATATTGCACAGATGCCAGTTCGTCAGATGCCATTCATCATGAAAACTGATGGTCAAAATCTAAAACCTGTTGGGACGCTACAGAATTTTATGGCAGAGGTGAATAATGCTTAAACGCATTTGGGAAGGTTTGGTTGTTGATGCACCAGCTATTGTGATTGGTATGCTTATCGTTAACCTATTTACTGATTTTGAACAAGGTTCATTGTTTGGAGCCATGTTACTATGGGTTATCTTTGAAATATTAGAGATACAGTTAGGCATCACTGAAAAACTGAGAAAACTCGTTTCTAAGTTTTCTAAAAAGATTTAGAATGAAAGGGTCTCTTCGGAGACCTTTTTAGCATGTAAAGGGGCAATAATGAACAAAGTACAGATTATTAAAAAGAACGGCTCACTTGAAGAACCTGATATCAAAAAAGTTTTAGCAGCAGTAGCTAAGTCAGCTAACAGGGTTGGATATAAAGAACTTCCACCAGATGTTACCCAAGCTCTTGAGTCAGCATTCATGAGGATTTTGGTAAAGTCCACTAAGCAGAATAATTTGCTTATCTCGGTAAATGATATTCACAGTATTGTTGAAGGTGCTTTGGCAGAAGTTAATCACGAGATTTATGAGTCTTACTCAACATACAGAAATTACCGTAAAGAGGTTGCTCAAAATTGGGATGAACTCTACCAGAAGACTAAAGATACACTCTTCTTAGGTGACCGTGAAAATGCTAACTTTGACAGCAGTTTAATTTCTACGAAAGGTTCAATTATCCGTGGTTACCTGACTAAAGAAATCTTTAAACAATACCATTTAACACCAGAGGAACTTGAAGCCATTGAAAAAGGGTTTATCTACATCCATGACTTAAGAGACCTAATTTTTGGTGGTATTAACTGTTGCTTGTTTGACATTGGTAAAGTACTGAAAGGTGGCTTTGAAATGTCTGGCATCGAATACTGTGAACCGAAGTCTGTGCTGTCAGCCTTACAGGTTATTGGTGATGTAGTTCTTTCAGCAACTGCACAGCAATTTGGTGGCTTTACTTTAGCAGAGATTGATAAGGTACTTGTACCGTATGCTAAGAAGTCTCTACGCTATCATGCTGAGAAAGCAGCATCTTATGGTATTCCTAAAGAACATTACCATAATTATGTCATGGAGCAGCTACAGATTGAATTAACTCAAGGTTTTCAGTCACTTGAAATGAAGCTAAACACTGTACCTTGTAGTCGTGGGGATTTTGCATTCACAACTTTAACATTTGGGTTGCTCGACTCAGATATGTCTAATGAAGACAACCGACTACAATACATGATTGCAAGTACTCTCCTAGATGTTCGTATGAATGGACAAGGTAAGAGCAAGAAGCCTGTTGTATTTCCTAAACTGGTTTATATTTATGACCAGAAGAGACACGATGAGAATATCTGTCAAGGACACCTGTACAGTAAAGCTATAGAGTGTTGCTCTAAAGCGATGTATCCAGATTTCTTAAGTGTATCTGGTCATGGTGCTGTAGCAGAAGCTTTTGAGCGTTCTGGCAAGGTTATTTCGCCGATGGGTTGCCGAGCGTTCTTATCTCCGTATCTTAACGAGAATGGGGAAGAGTTCTACGTTGGTCGTGCTAACATTGGTGCTGTATCTTTGAACTTACCAATGATTTACCAGTATTCTAAAGAGAACGGTTTAGATTTCTGGAAAGAGCTTGATAAGTACCTAGAAATGATTCGCAGCTTCCACAAGAAACGTTACGAAATGATTGCTAATATGCCAGCAAGTTCTAACCCTCTTGCATTTACACAAGGTGGTCTGTATAAAGGAACTAAGAAGCCTACTGACAGGGTTGGCTGGGATATTGTGAAGTCCTTCACAGCTTCTTTTGGGGTTACTGCGCTTGATGAGTTATCTGTTCTTGCTGAAGGTAAACGACTTCATGAAGTTGGAAGCTATAGTTTTGCATACGATGTTCTGGCGTACATCAACATGAAAACTGAAGAGTTTAAAAATGAAGATGGTTTCTTATATGCAGTCTATGGCACTCCAGCAGAATCACTATGTGGGACTCAGCTAAAACAGTTCAGAGATATGTTTGGGGTTATCAAAGGTGTTTCCGATAAGGAATACTTTACAAACAGTTTCCATATGAATGTTGTAGCAGACATCTCACCATTTGAGAAGCAGGACTTAGAAGAGCCATTCTTCCATATCTGTAGAGGCGGTAGAATCCAGTATGTAAGAGTAGCTAACCCAGAAAACTTATCAGCACTTAAAAGTTGTATTACTAGAGGGATGTTGAAGGGTTTTTATCAGGGACTTAACTTTGACTTAGCAATCTGTGAACATTGTGGTAACAGACCAAAGGCTGATGTTGAAGAATGTGAGGTTTGCCATTCACATGATATCTCTGTGATTAACAGGGTGTGCGGGTACTTGTCATTCACAAAAATTAAAGGTCAGTCTCGAATGAATGACGCTAAGATGGCAGAAATTAAGGATAGGGTTTCTATGTAGAATACAAATGAATTACGAACTAATATATAATGCAATTATTAAAAAGGCACATTCTGAAAGGGGTGTGCCTCTCACATACTACAAATGTCAAGGTAAGGGTTATGAAAGACACCATATCATACCAGTATGTCTAGGTGGCGATAAAATTAGTGGAGATAACATTGCTTTACTTACACCTAGAGAGCATTATATAGCTCATAAATTACTGGTTAAGATGTATCCAAACAATCATAAGTTATGGTTTGCATGGAGCAGGTTAGCTCATGATGGCCTAGATAGGAAAATATCATCCAGAGACTATGAAAAGGTAAGGGCTTTAAACTCGAAAGCTCTATCGATTGTGAATAAAGGTAGGGTTTTCACTGAAGAGCATCGAAGACGATTAGGAGAAGCTCAAATAGGTAATACAAAGTCAAAAGGTTGTAAAAGGTCTATGGAAACAAGGAAGAAGATGTCAGAAGCCGGAAAAAAGCCAAAGAAAAAGAAAACTTGCCCGCATTGTGGCATGACTGGTGGTGCTGGTAACATGACTCGATATCATTTTGACAATTGTAAGAAAAAAAAAAATAACCTTATGTAAAACTTGACAAGGTGGTGTGGGTCTTGATAGGCTTACATCACCTTTTTATTTGGAGTTACATTATGGACTTGTGGCTTTATGTAGCAGTTTGTGGGATTGTATGTCTGATAATCTTATTTATTCTTGGAATAATGCGATTTAGAGACATCATACAGTCAGATTTTTTGCCTGAGTTTGCCATGATGGTTGGAGTTATTGCACTTTGTGTCTTGGCGGTGTTCTATTCATACAAAACTGTGATATGGATGAAGTCAAACAATTGTGTAAAAACTCATCAACATCGTGAGGTTACTTATTTTGTGAGTGTACTTAGTGGGAACACCACTGTACTTGTCCCACAAACTTCTGTAGAGTATCTTTACACATGTGATAATGGTAAAACTATATGGTGGAATTAACAATGGCAACACTCTTAAAGGTATTGACACCCACACTACACATAGTAATCTTCTTCTTTGGTGTTAGTGTTATGGTATGGGGTTTTTCAGACCCACAATGGAATTTCTCATATCATGGTCAGATGGATTTATGGTCATGCTTCAAACCATTTTTAGGGTTAGCTATAGCATTCAGTGCATTACCAACTAAGGTGAGATTATGATTAAGTTGAACCAAAAACAATTAGAGTGGATTAAAGATTACGCCTCAGAGTGTGGCTCTTGCGAAAAGAATCATGTAAGATACTCAACATTCCACACAGTATTCACATTGTATATTGGCGACAACGTTCTAAGTGATTCTGTAGAAGATGGTGTAGCATTGCCTAATGAATTACTTGATAAACTAGCTGTAGTCTCTGGAACTTGGTCTGAAGAAGATGGTCACGAACTCTCTGATGATGTTGTATTCTACACCCTTGAAAACATCATGAATCCAGAGTACATTATGCTAATGACTTGCGCACAAGATTGTGTACCATTACAAAACTTCATTAAAGAGTACTGTGAAGAATTTATTACTAAACAGGTTCCTTGTCAGGTGGTGTTTGAATGAGTAAAACAATTCGAAGAAAAGGTTTAAAGAACGTTCATGGACTTTATGAGTGGAGAAATGAGGTACGTAACAGAGAAAATGCTTCAGATGTCTACTTCCATTCTGATATGATGTCCAGAAAAGGTGGCTCTTATGACTTTACAAGTCAGCCTTGTAGAGAGATTAAGAAGGCTACTAAACGTCTTACAAGAACACAAATAAGGCAGCTTTCTAAGACATCCTTCTTAGATGAAGACTTTGACATTGACAGTAAGTCTCCGAAGAAAGCTGCAAAGAACACTTATATGTATTGGTGAGGTAACTAGATGAATTACATGGAGATTCGACCATTTGACACAGCTAATGGTGAAGGGGTTCGTGTAAGCCTCTTCGTAGCTGGTTGTAAGCATCACTGTGAAGGCTGCTTTAATAAGGAATCTTGGAAGTTTAATGCTGGTAAAGAGTTCACTTATGCAAACCTTTATGGCATCATTAAGTTAATGGATGATAATGCCATCAGTGGGCTGTCAATACTTGGTGGAGAACCTCTAGATGATAGAAATATTCAAGAGGTTACCAACATATGCAAACGTATTAAAACCGTTTACCCAGAAAAATCTATCTGGCTCTGGACAGGTTTTCAGTTACATGAAAAAATTCACCTTGATGTGATGAAATATGTTGACGTGGTGATTGATGGTAAGTATGATTCATCTAAACCAACAGTTAAACCGTATCGTGGTTCAGATAACCAAAACCTCTGGAGAAAAGAGTACGGATGGCAAGGTGATTGTCAGTGGAGAGCAGAGTGATTATTCTGGCAAATGGACTAAGGTATAACTCCAATTGGTATCACTGAAGAAGAACTTAATAAGTTCTGTATTAAACTTTAATGAGAGAGACTAAAATGGGAATTTTAGGTAATATGAAAGCTGGCTTCTTGAAGGCACTGGCAAAAGCAGCAGCAATCATTTCTATGACTGGAAAGCAGGTTGGTGTAGATGCTTCAGCAGTTGCACAAGTTCTTACAAGCCAAATTGAACAGCAACCTTACATCTATGTAGGCCGTGGCAAAGGTGGTAAGAAACAAGCCCACCGTCCGTCTGGTGCAGCAGCTATTAAACGAGCAGCCAAGAAAGCTCGTAACCGTAAACGTAATAAGAAGGTTAAATAATCATGAGCAAAGTTTATAACACTCGCAAATTACAGATTTTCGTACTGTGCCAGTTTATGGCTAAAGAATACAACTTCTACTATTGCGGCACAGGTTTTATTAGTGATGATGATGGCTCATACCTTCCATTCAAAGAAGCTGTGAAGCTCTTTAATGAAGAGGAAAGCTCTAAGAAAGATATTGAAAAGGTGAAACTGACCTACAGCAAGAAAGATAAGAAGATTATCTGCCTAGATAACTTTGTAAAAGTTACTGGAGAAGCAAAAGAGTTTATGAATGAGAGTGAGATTTCATTCACAAGCATCTTGAAAGTAGCTCAGTAAACAGATACTATAAGGGAACTGTAAAGGTTCCCTTTTTTTTTTTTTTTATTTTGGAGATAATATGTACCTGTCAAACCTGAAACGTTCGGCTGCAATGTCAGTTCTAAGACTCAGCTTTGATGAGCGTCAAGAGTTTATAGACTCCCACAAATATGACCCTTCAAATTCTAATCACATGGTTCTTTGGAATCGTGATAACTTCCGTGAAAGAGCACTTGTCCGTTATTACCCACACTACACAATAGATAACCTGTATGAATGGTGTGTTGTGAAGAACACTATTGCAACACTGAACAATCTTTGCAGGTATACAGGTAAGCAAACATTTACACTAGGCCACCACAAACCTGTTACAAAGGGTGGTGAGCATCACTGTGCAAACTGGTTTATTCAGACTAAACTTGATAACCAGAAGCAAGGTGATAGTCTTCTAAGCACCCCTAAGATGACCTATGAAGAGCAAGAGATATATATCAAAAATAATATGCCAGATGTGCTTGACAACCACTATACAGATTTGGCAATATCTCTCCTGTTGAAGTTCGAGACAGTTTATAGGGCAACTTACAATGGCTAAAGAGAAGTGGGAAATCCTACCATTAGTGAGTGAAGGTGGTAACGGTTGTGAGATGTACATGATACGTGGTCATGTTCCAGAGCCAATTGCACTTGAGATGGTAAACAACTTTACAGATGGTTCTTACAAAGACTTAGGCGAACCAACTGTCAAGCAACAATGGGTTAAACCTGTACCAGACAGCACAGGTAACTGTAGTGTACTTTATCACGTTGTAGACCCTGCAAAATGCAAATCTGCAATGGCAGTAACAAACGTAACTTTTGATTGAGAGAGAAAACTATGAAAACATCTATCCGTGTTACAGTTCATTCACCAACTAAAGGAACTCATGAAGAAGAGTTTAACATCATCCAATTTCCTTCTGGTGAGATTGGTGGACACTTTTCGCCAGAGTTTGTTGATTTCACTGCTTATGCAGCATCATCCATCAACAATGTGATTATGATTGTAAAAGGCTATGATAAGGACACTTTGTTTGCTGTGGCACTTGCTAAAGAAGCAATTGATGATTTAATTCCTCATGATTATGCTTTAAAGACTGTCATCTTTTACTACTTACCAAATGCACGTTATGACCGTCACATGTTTAAAGGCGACGCAGCAGCTTTAAAGGTTTTTGCTAAACAGATTAATGCAATGGGATTTGGCGCAGTCTGTGCAGTTGACCCTCACAGCTATGTACCAGATAACCTGTTTAACTGCTTCCAGAGTATTCCTCAAAAGGAAATTGCAGTCCACTATGCAAATGACCCACTGATTGATTACTTAGTAGCCCCAGATGCAGGTGCTGCTAAGAAGATTGCAGAGACTGCTAAAGAGGTGGATAAACCATACATCACAATGTCTAAAGTGCGTAACCTTAAGACTGGTGAAATTACTGGTATGCGAATCCTTGATGATGTTGATTTGACAGATAAAACCGTCATGATTCTGGATGATATCTGTGATGGTGGTCGAACCTTCATAGAAGCAGCTAAGCATCTTCGTGAAGCAGGTGCAAAACGTGTGGAACTCTATGTAACACATGGTATCTTCTCTAAAGATGTTGAAAACCTTCTTGACAATGGCATTGACCACATCTACACTACAAACTCTTTAGGGGAAGCTAAAGACCGTGGCTTAACACATTATAGCCAAGTTACTGTAGCAAACCTTGATTAAAACTTTATAGGGGCTTAAAAGCCCCATTTTGAGAGAGATTAAAAGATGACTAAATCACTTTATGCAGTACCAGCAGGTTTAAATGCAGATGCTTACAAATCTGGTCATGTTTACCAGTATCCTAGTGCAACAGAATATTTGATGTTCAACCTGACACCACGTAGCGACAAATGGTTTAACAGTCCATTAGCAATTGATGGTGTAGTCGCTTTTGGTATTCAACGTTTTGTTAAAGATTACTTGATAGACCACTGGAATGCTACGTTCTTTGAACGTGACAAAAAAGAAGCAATTGACGAAATCTTAGAAGTCATGAATGGTGTTCTGGGCAAAGATGCTATCGGTCGAGAGCATTGGGAAGCACTTCACGACTTAGGTTATCTACCAGTTGAAGTATACGCTGTAGAAGAAGGCACGGTTGTCCCTATGCGTGTTCCGATGATTGTTTTCCAGAACACTGTTTCAGGTTTCCATTGGGTAGCAGGTTATCTGGAAGATGCTTTCTCTGCTGAGATTTGGAAGGCTTGTACCATTGCAACTATTGCATTGCACTACAAACGTATCTGTAAGAAGTGGGCTGACCTTACTTGTGACAACGACTTGCATTTGCCTTATCAGTGCCATGACTTTGCTATGCGTGGTATGTCCGGCTTTACTGATGACGCATTTAATGCTGTAGGCCACTTAACCAGCTTTAAAGGAACTGATAGCTTCCCTGCTGTGTATACGGCTAAACGAATCTATGGACAGTCCTACCCAATCTCTGATATTGGTAGCTCTGTACCAGCCACTGAGCACTCTGTAATGTGTGCAAACATTGCTTGGGAAGGTGGTAATGAGTTGATTGAAGAAGAAAGACGCTTTAAAGGTGAGTTACAAACCTTCCGTCGTTTCTTAACAGAAACTTACCCAACTGGTATTGCAAGTGTTGTTTCAGACACTTATAACTTCTGGAGAACTGTGTCAGAAATTTTACCAGCACTTCGTAAAGAAATTATGGAACGTGATGGCAAACTGGTAATTCGTCCTGACTCTGGAGACCCTGTACATATTGTCACAGGTTATAAAGCAATCCACTTAGAATGTGCTAAAAAGGCTTATTACGAACACTTAAGCAAGCTTGAAGCCAGCGACACAATGTTGAATGCTGTTCTGAACATGAAGCTTGAAAACATCAATTATGGTATTGCTGGATGGCTACTGTCAGAAGGCTACGAAATGGTTGTTGACAGAGAAGACTTTGAAGTTGCTGATACAGTGCTGTTGAAAAACGCTTATATGGTTGGTTCTGCAAACGTTGTAACACGTCCTGTAGCTGAGATTGATGGAGCTATTAAAACACTGTACAACATCTTTGGGGGAACTATTAACTCTAAAGGGTTTAAGGTACTGGATGAGCATATAGGACTTATCTATGGTGACTCTATCACGCTGGAACGTGCAAACGAAATCCTGAAGCGTCTGTATGAAATGGGTTTTGCAAGCTCTAACGTAGTGTTTGGCGTAGGTTCTTACACTTACCAGTACATGACTCGTGACACCTTTGCATTTGCTGTCAAAGCAACTCTTGCAAGCATTGGTGGTAAAGAGATTATGCTTGCAAAAGACCCTAAAACAGATAGTGGTGTTAAGAAATCTGCCTTTGGTGGTGTAGCACCTATGTGGGATGGTGACAAGCTGAAAGCTATAGATGGCTATGGATTCCAGAGTTTTGCAGATGTACTTGACCACCCAGCTTGTGCCTTACGTTTAGTCTTTAGTGACTCTGAGCAGTTCGGTTACACAACTCTTGGGGATATTCGAAATAATATTGACAAGCAGCTTTAAAAGTATATGATAAGAGGCTCCTACGGGAGCCTTTTTAATTTCTGGAGAAAACTATGAAAATCAAAGAGATGAACATCAACATTGTCTTAGAAGAACGTTGGGAGAACATCAAGAAGCCTGAAGATGGTCATAAGTTCCTTAACAAAATCTTGGTAGCAGCTAAAGAAGAACTGACTGGCAAGGTCGCAGCAGCAATCACAATAAAGGTCTGCGTAAAAGGTCTTCCGCAACATCACCAATTTGCACTTGACGAGTTTAAAGAGAGCTTCTACAATCCAAACAAACAGATGCTTGAAAGTAACTTTGCAGTGTCTACAAGTATTGTCCATGACAGAAGCTTTATCCTTTACAAGAATATGAGAGGTGAGTCATGCAAGCATATTGGATAGAAATTTTACTGTCACTTGGTAGTGTAGCAGTATTTGTTTACCTCCTTTGTAAGTACTTTGCAGAGCACAAAAAATGTGACTACTGTAATGGAGAGGGGTACATAAGGGCAGGATGTTGCCCTATGTGTGGTGGTTCTGGTAAAATGTTTAATAAGTAATTTAACAGTAAACTGAGAGGAAAGTATTATGCGCATGGTAAACGACCACGCAGAAGTGATTAAGAGTTCAACTTCTTTAGAGACGTCTCAAGCACAGATTACAATGACACCTGAAATGTTCAGCCTTTTGAGTTCTGGTGTATATACCTTTAAAGAAAGGGCAGTGATTCGTGAACTGTCATGTAACGCAGTAGATGCTCAGAAAGAAGCTGGAAAAGAGAATATCCCGTTCCATGTGCATTTACCTACTCGTTTTGAGCCTTACTTTGAAGTCCGTGATTTTGGAACTGGATTGACTCATGATAAAGTTATGAGTTTGTACCTAAACTACGGGGCTTCTACGAAGAATGACTCTAATGATTACATTGGTGCAATGGGTATCGGCTCAAAATCTCCATTTGCAATTGCTCAGTCATTCACAGTATCTAGCTATGTTGACGGTGTTGTTAATAAGTACTCAGTTTACCTTGAGAATGGTATCCCTCAAGTAACTAAGCTTACTACCAACCCAACAAAGGAACCTAATGGCTTAGCTGTACGTGTAGCAGTTGCTGACCATCGTATCTCAAAATTCTTTGAAGAAGCTGGTCACGTATACTCATACTTTGCTGTAAAACCAGAAAGCAATATCGAGTATGACGATGTATTAGCAGATATGAACGTCATTGCCCGTGAAGAAGGTGTTTATGATGCCATGATTCATAAGCAAAGCTGGCGTTCTAGTAGTAACAGGACAGAGTTTAATGTGGTGATGGGTAACATTGCATACCCTGTTAACATGGAAGCATTACTTGGTGATGATTTCTTCAAAGTCTTGCCAGAATTTTTCCGTAGGAGCGTAGACCTTGTAAACATCTACATGCCTATTGGTTCAGTTGCTATTGCAGCTTCTCGTGAAGCATTGCAGATGAATGACACGACAAAAAATGTTATCATTGAGGCTACTAAAAAGATAACTGAAGCAATTACAAAGGATGTTATCAAGAAAGTTAATAGCCAACCTACACTCATGGATGCTGCACAGGCTTATGCTGAGTTACGTTTGAACTCACGAGAGATGTTTAATGCTGTGTGTCCAAAGCTAGAGTGGGGAGGTGTTAAGCTTGATTCTCTGGAAGAAGAATTACTAAACATTCGTCGTGGAATTATCTACGCAGAAGACGGCTCAGTCATCTATGAACGTGACGGCAAAGGTAATATTAAGGTTGACAGTAAAGGAAACAACATTCCTAAAGTGGACTACCTATACAATCCAGTTGCTTATGTTAAGTTCAACTCTTTAGAGAGTAAGATTCGTGCAACAGCACTTTCCTACACTCAAGAAGCAAGCATGTTCAATATCTTTGGTGCAATGCGTAAAAGTCAAATTGAACAGTTTTTGTTCGTGATTAATGACCGTCGCAATAAAAACGGTACTGAGAAGACTGTAGGACGCAATCAAATCTTGCGTGGTGCATGTCGAGATTATGCCAGTGAGTCGAATCTGTTTCACAGATACAATGGTATTGTGTTTGTATTCTCGACTGAAAAAGAGTTAGATGATTTAATCAATCTACATAAACTTGATAAAAGCTTGTTAAAGATTGTGAAAATGTCTGATAAGGAGCACCATTACCAGCGCAAAGAAGCTGTAAGGGGTGTTGTAAAACTCTGGAAAGCTGTTCCAGCAGAAGGTGTAGCTTCCTATAAAGAGGTTTCAGAGGACTTTGATACAATTGAAGAACCTCAGCTTTACATTAAGGCAGTTGGTGACACAGTTGATGGCGAATGTTTTTGCTCATCTCCAGAAGATGTAGCCAAGTCAGTTGCTAATGTTACAGGGAAGACAGTCTATGTTTTCCGAAAAGCAAATTGGAAAAAGATACCAGAAGACTGGATTGAAGTAGATGAGAAACTCTTGAACGACAGCTTAACTGATGTTCATTGGATTAATCATAACAGGTATATGACACGTATCTATATGAATGGTGTCCTTGACCTTACAAGCAGTTGGATTATTGCCAGAAACTTTACGTTCAATAACAGGAAGATTTCTCGTGGCTATTGCTATTCACGAGACACAAACAAAACTATCTTCTTAGAAGGTAATGAAGAGGCTGTAGAGGCAATGTTCGGTAAAATCCAATACGTTGCTGCACCATTTGCATACACTTATACTATTAGTGTATTGAAAACTTTGAAAGACTGTCTTGACAATGATACAAAGCTTTACAAGAAAATTAAGAAAGCTGGTGACCGTATGGTCATTAAGGTGACAAACTACCTTTCAAAAAGAAAACAAGAAAACTTCTTGCTTTCTCATTTGGATTGGAATAAAGTGTCACCCATCGAAGTGAGTAAGTTCTTAGGCTTTGATGTGAAGTGTGTTCCAGAAGGGACTACAATTTACGATTAAAGTGTTTGACAAGGGGCTTCAAAGCCCCTTAGAATATCCTCACAAAATGATTTATTAACTAACAAGAGAGTAATAAGATGACTACTAAAACTAAAGCACAGATTGACGCAGAAATTTACAAACTGGTTAAAGAAGGTAAGCTGACTAAGACAGCTATTGCACAGAAATTTAATACTTCAACCCGTTCAGTTGGTCGTGCTGTAGAGCGTCATGAAGCAACCTTAAAAGGTAATAAGAAGGCGACTTCTACACCAGCTACGAAGACTTTGAAACAAGTTGCTAAGACTTTTAAAAAGAAATCTGACAAACCAGTTGAAAAAGTCGTTAAAGAGGTTGTACAGAAAGCTCCAGTAAATAAACTGCACGAAGCTATGCAGAAAGATGACAAGATTGAGTACATGATTACTGGTGACTCTGTAATTATGACTTACGGTTCAGAGTCTGAAATTGTTGAATCTACTCATCCGAACTATCAAGAGATTGTAGTTCATGTTGTGAAAGGTGAGTTTAAGAAAGCCTTTGAACTAATGAATATTCGTAAGTCTATTGAAAACTTCACTCAGGGTGCTATCACAATCAAAGGTGACAAGTTATTCTACGGTGCTGTTGAGATGCGTTCTACTCTGGTTGACCGTATTCTTCACATGATGAAGACTGGAGATAAAGGTTTTGAGCGCCTTGTGATGTTCTTCGAAAAACTGATGGAAAACCCATCTAAAGACTCTGTAGAACAACTTTGGGGCTTTGTATCTCACCTTGATGTTGAAATTGATGAAGAAGGTTACATCATTGGTTGGAAGAAAGTATCTACTCGTGAAGGCAAGCTGGTTGACTCCCACACCTACAGAGTACCTAATGATTTGGGTAACATTGTAGAAATGCCACGTTGGATGGTTGATAATAACCGTAACGTGACTTGCTCTCAAGGTCTTCATGTTGGTGCTTGGGATTATGTTCGTTGCTTCTCAGGTGATACAATTCTGAAGGTTCGTGTCCATCCACGAGACGTTGTATCCGTACCAACTGATTACAACGATATGAAGATGCGCTCGTCTCGTTATGAAGTTGCAGCAATCGTTGATAATCAACGTAAAGTGCTGAAAGCATGGGATGGCAAGACTGAAGCTTTACATGTCATCGTCGGTACTGCTGGAGAACTTATCTCCCAACGTAAACGTGAAATCTAATAAGTAATTTCTTAAAAGGCTGCTTCGGCGGCCTTTTTTATTTGTATTTTGTGCAGAGTGCTGTATAATTGTTGTCACGATAAACTAAACAGGAGAACCAATGAAGAAATTGATTCTAGGTTTGTGCTTAATGTTTACAGCACACTTATCTTATGCAGTTGACTGCCCAGAGCTATCAATTAGCCAAAAAGTAAACATGTTAAAAGCTTACCAGTATGGTGAGAATAACATGGGTAAAGGTTGGGGTATCACTCTAGCTGCTATAGCCTTACAAGAGTCAGAGTTAGGTCTGAAGGTAGAGAATAAAAAGACACATGATTATGGTATTTTCCAGAATCACTTGAAGACTGTTGTAAAGCGTAACAAAATTAGTCCTAATGTGGCTAAAAAGAAACTCTTAAAAGACTTTGACTATGCTGCAAAGGAAACGCACAAAGAACTTGAATTTTGGACAAAGGTGCATGGTCAGCCAAAGTCAAAGAAGACTTTACAAAAAGTTTTAGCATCATATAATGCTGGGTATTCGTACAGAATCCCTAAAGCTAAGAAATATTCTCAAGATGTCTATAACAACATGAAAGTCATCGCTCAATGTGAATTTGCAACAAACATTTCTAAGGTAAACCATGAAAAAATTAAGAAAGTCTGATGAAGTCCTGTGTCATGCTTATGACTTGCATCCTCATGAGTTTGGTCTTGATTCCTGTGTATGGACTCCAGAACAGTGCAGGGATTTTGAAGACACAGCAAGAGAAGTTGTATGTTCACTTGAAGAGTTCCACACATCAGAGCCAATTGTGAATGTTGTAGATAAAGAGACTGGACAAACTATAGGGGTAAGTCGTGATAGTTTAGTCATAGTCAATAAAGACCTTGTAGAAAAAGGTAACCTCATCTTAGCAGATATTGATGGTGTTCTTACAAATTTTAATCACGAAGATTGCTCAACGGAATTGACTGATGGGTCATTCTCACAGTACACTAATCTTCTTGACTCTGTAAGAGCAAAACCAACGTATGTTTTTAGTATTATTGATGCAATTGCTAATCATGCTGCCATTGGACTCTTGACAGCGAGAGGTGAATCTCAGAGAATACCTACTGAGATGTTTTTAAGGCATAACATAGAGCATGACTACATGCTTTTTATGCGTGGTTTTGGAACTAACTCTATAAGTGCAGAAAGTTTGAAAGTGAGGATGATTCAGTCTTGCATCCTGCCTTACTTTAATATAGTATGTTTTATAGAAGACACAGAGAAGAATGTGCAGAAGGTGAACAGAATCCTTCCACACATTAAAACCATGTTAGTTAAACATTGAGAGAAAACTTATGAACAATATCATTACGGTAGCACTGGACGATACGGTAAACAAATCTGCAATAGTTCGTAAAATGATTCAAGGTAACTTTGAAGGTAAAATTTTTCGTGCTGTTAATGTAAAAGCTGATGGCAGCATTCGTGAATATCGTGCATTATTGAATGTTAAAAAACACGTAAAAGGTGCTGGTTCAACGACTGCACACAAAGAAAACCTGATGACTATCTATGATATGGGTAAGGCTTCAGAGTTAGGTGCTGAAGGTATCGTTAAAGAAGGTGCTCCGTATCGCTCTTTCAATCTGGAAACTACTCTTATGCTTTCCTTTACAAGTGATTCTAAAACAATCACTTACCTCTTTACTGATGCTGCAACGGTATCTGCTATTAAGGATAGCACTGTCAAAGCTGGCGTAGTTGCTGCTGCAAAAGCTTCTTCGATGGCTGCGAATATCCTTGCTAAAGTCCTCGGTTAAGGTTAAGATACAGGCTCCTTCGGGAGCCTTTTTCATTTTAGGAGATTGTTAAATGACATTTAAAGAGTTCTGTCAAGCTACTTTCATAATTGTTTTCTTAGTTGGTGCAGGTGTCTGGGGAGGATACTCTTACAGAGACTATCAAGTTGCTGAAACTGAGCTAAATAATGAGAAACTAATAAGTGTTGCTAAAGATGCTTATCAGGAAGGTTTAGCAACACTCAGCACCAATTACAAAAATGATTTGAAAGACGTGCTTGCTAAGAATAAGCACACAAAAGAGGTACTAACATATGAAAAAACTAAGCCAGAGTTTTATAATGTTTGTGTTACTGATAATTATGTCAGGGTGTTCAACGAACAAAGTGAACAGTACATTCAAAAACTCCCAAGTAAGTGAGAGTGACAAGTACACTCAAGAAGAGTCAAGATTCACTGTCAAAGGTAATACCGGTAGTGATGTGGCAGCAGCCCTTGAGTTTTATCGTGATGGTTTTTATCAGTGCACAATAAAAGCTAATAACCTTATTGACATGATTTTATTAGGAAACAAACAGCAATGACAGAGAACGAAGACACTTTCTATGTAGAAGGGTACTTACTGCTACCACGACCAAAAGAAACTTATATGCGAATTGACTTCTTACCAACCATTATGGATAATGTGATGTGTCATATCTTTATGCAAGGTGTCACAGCACAGCTTAAGCATGTTGGTAAAGATTGCAAAATAAAGGTTGACACTCATCCAGAAATCAAAGAGAATCACTACACATGGTTCTTACCAGATTCTAAAGAAATCTTAGCAGTTCTTAAAACGAGGAAATGATTATGCAATTCCAGCCAACAAATCGTGGATTTTCTTATGCAGAATTTAAAGATGCTAAAGGGGAAATTTGTACTTTACAAGAGAGTTCATCATACGAACCATGTATCTGGTTAGGTGCTAAAGAGGTCTCTGTTCAGTACCTAGATGGTGGCTGGAAAACACTTGATATCCCAGCATTAGTAGGCAAAGATTTTGTAGGTAACCAAAGAATGAAACTCAACCAAGAACAGGTAAAAGAACTGTTGCCGTACCTTCAATACTTTGCTGAAAATGGTGAATTACCAACAGAGGAACTTACAAATGCAGATTAATGGAAGAGACTTTGTAGCCGTTTACTACGAGAAAGGTAAAGAGGTTGGTGTAGCACAAGTAACTTATGGCAATGGTAAGTGGCTATATGGAACAATTGCAGTAGTCGGAACAAGGAGTGATACAAAAACTTTCAAAGATTGTGTTGACCTTCTTGAAGAATCCATTCAGAATCATTGGTGTCTGATATGGATGACTGACAACGAAGTGATGGAGCGTTTCAAAAAGATTGATATCAACATTGATAGTATTGAGCATGTTGACTTATATGAGCTAACTGAGAAGGTAAACTATGAAAGCTCTAGAGGTAATTGATAGAGACACTGGAGAAGTTACATCAGCATGTGTTTTCGTTAGTAACGACACAGTGATACCGTTTTACAATCTCGATAGTTTTAGTTTTACAGGGATAACTCCAGAAGAATACTTTCAAGACCTCACCTTTGCCAGAATTTCTATAGATACATTCTATAAATGCTTCTATGATGAAGGCAAAGAATTACGAGAAACTGAACTATAAGGTGTATATTATATGGCTGACTTCTGCAAAGACTGTTCTATCGAAATGTTCGGACGTGATACAGGTGACTTAAAAGGTCTTATCACTGAAGATGACTTTAAAGCTGGTTATGCAATGCCAGTAATCTGTGAAGGTTGCGGGTGTATCTGGGTAGACCACGAAGGACAACGTGTAAAACCTTCAGAAGATAAAGAATCTTGGGAGAGATGTTAAATGGGTATTGTAAAAGTTGTAAAAGGTAACTTACTGGCTGCCTTCAAAAACACAGATATTGAGTTAATTGCTCATGGTTGCAACTGTCGTAACCTCATGGGCGCTGGAATCGCTCAAAAAATTGCTAAGATTTTCCCAAAAGCTGAAGAAGCTGACCGGAAATTCCATAAAAAGTTTGGCTACAGTGCTCATGATATCGGATACCAGATGGTTGGTGAGGTGTCACATGCTCGAACGGAGTATGGTTACATTTTTAACCTATATACACAGTTGGATGTTGGGAAGTGTGCATCATACCGATACTTAGTGGAGTCACTAGAAAAACTCCGTAAATTTTGCTGGCTGCACAACATTCGTAAGATTGGTTTACCTATGATTGGGGCAGGTATCGGTGGTTTAGATGCACAAGCTGTGAAAAGCCTCATTAATAGTGTTATGTATAACGTTGATGTGTACCTCTACGTCTATGATGAAACAATGGCAAGTGTAGTTACCCCTAAGTATGCTACCTCAGCACCACAATTCTATGATGGTGTCGTGCTAAGTGACGGGAAGACTAATCAAGTTACCCTCTATCAACTTGTTGAAGGTAAGGTTGAGGTTAGTTACCCTCTGGTTAGTGAGATGGGTATGTGCAACAGTGAAATGTTCCCAGTTGACCCGTTTGGAAGATATGAAGGTGTATTCTTTGATAACTACCCAGCAGCGTACATCTACACAACAAATCAGGATGAAGTTCACTACTTGCTGTATTCTAAAAAGTTCAAATTCATAAGCTGATTAGTACTTTACAGTATCTACAAATCATCTAAGAAGGCTGCCTAACCCATTGAAAAATTTAAGGTAAGGCGGCCTTTTTCATTTTCAATTTGTGCAGGTATCTGTAGGGGTCTGTACAGATATCCCAAAAAATCTCATCGCCGGATAGAAAAATCATTTTCAAAACGTGCAGACCCCGCTCAGGTCGGGCAAGAAAAATCATTTTAGAATCGTGCAGGTAGGTTTTTATAGAGAGCCAGACCAACCCCTCTCCCCCTCTTACTCCCCCTCTCCCCAAAAGTCAAGAGAAAAATTTGTAGCGGATTGAAAAATAATTATTGATTTGTGTTCTGTTTTGTGGTAGTCGTGTGCGCCCGTTTCATTACAGTTTTTCCAAAAATATTTTTAAAATTTTTCTTGACTCTTTGAACGTGGTTATCTAGTATTTGCATCAACGGGGAGGGAATGACCTTCCCCACTAAATAAAGTCCTAAACTGGAGATTCAAAAATGGCATATCGTGCACCTAAATTCATCAACAAAGACAACTTTCGCAACGCACTGGAGAAGTCACTTGATGAGAATTTTAAAGGTAATGTTATTGTTGTTCACTCGTTTAATTTTAAGTATGATATCAACGGGAATAAAATCAACCATTACACGGCAACAATGTTAGATGGCACGCTTTCAAGTGAAAAAACCATTTTACATGCACTTGCTGGACGTGGTAAAAACCTGATAAAATGCGATAAGAGACGTTATCAGGGTGGCGCATATGGTTATGATGATGCTGTTTATCATCTTGAAAATATGGGCTATAAAGTAGAAAAAGCTGGGGTATCGCAAATCATCGGTAGTGATGGCTATGTAACAATCTTCAAAATTAACTGATAAAGTACTTTACAAGGGGCTTATAGTTCGATAAAGTAAGCCCCAGATAAAGAGCTTTACCACTAAATCCTAAATTGGAGAACTTAAAAATGGCTATTATCAAAAACGTTGTAATTACCGCAAAGACTCGTGATGACGCTCGTATCATGGCTAAAAAGTTATGCGGGAAAGTGGTTGACAACGGAAAACAATCTGCTGTAAGGTGGGGCGTGAAGGTTGATAAACAACTAACCTTAAAACGCAGTTCAAACAACCTTTTTAAAGGTGTAAAATCACTCGGTAAAGTGAACGTCTTTACCAAAAAAGGCTATAAAATGCACTTATCATTAACTGGCAATTTAATCTGATAAAGTACTTTACAGGGGGCTTAAAAGCTGATACCTTAAGCCCCAGATAAAGAGCTTTACCACTAAATCCTAAACTGGAGATTCAAAAATGAAAACTGTAGACGCTACCTTTGAAGTTGTAAAAGAAAAATTCACCATTATTTATGAAGCTGTCAATTGCTTTGAAGCAAGCCATAATCTTGATAATTGGGAGTTTACAGACGACCATCAAGGCGGTGTGACTGTTAAAAATCCTAACTATCAGCATAATGAATTTAAATATGCAATTCCTTTGCATTACAGCCTTAAACAGCTTTCTAGTGACTATGCAAAACAAGGCCGGGGGAATCCATCAAAAGAGGCTTACGCCAGCTTACAGAAAGAACTAGAAAGAGATTTAGAGGCTTCAGAGTATAACCTTGCCGCGAAAGTTGTGGATGCAAACGGTAGCACGGTTTTAGAAAGTTTTTATCTTGGTTATGCTTTCGATTGGTGCTATCGTGACGGCGATGATTTAGAGGATAGACTAAAAGAAGAGGTGAACAACGCAGACGCAGAATCTGAAGTATTAGAACGTTTGGAATCGTTGAAAGACTCAGTGATGAATATCTTTAAGAACTAAATAGATTTCTTTACACGGGGCTAACAAGCGGATATGATAGCCCCAGATAAAGAGATTTATCAAATTAACCCTTAAACTAGGAGATTCAAAAATGAAATTATCAAATAAAGTTAGGGAAAACCTTAGCAAATTACTCAATAAAATTGATTTTATCGAGACATCAAGAAATAGTCATGATGTTATGGAATGGTTACACGGCAAAATAAAAGGCCGTCGTGTAGTGATTTGCTTATGGAATAGTTGCAGGGAGTATAAAAATCCTGTATTGCAAATTAATGTTTATGATGATACTTGTAAAAGTCCTGTTAAGTCTGAAAGTGATTTACTAGATTCTTATGAGATAACTGTAAATGGCAAAGTGTCACGCAAAGAGGAAGCACTATGTTAATGATGGGTATCACTGCAATCATTGCTATTATGGCGCTATATAAGGCGTACAGCGCCTACAATCTGGCAAGTAAGGCAATCACGCAACAGGTCAATAATAGCCTTGTAATGAGTTTTCTGGAGCGTTTAAGTGATGAACAAATAAAACGGTTAGAAATGAGCTTCAGATTTCAATCAAAAACTTATCAAATCAGCGACATTTTCAAAGATAATTTTCAGCTTGTCGATGATTATAACTCTCTGATAAATGCTTTAAATATCAGTGACTTAAAAGACTATTACACTGTAATTGTCCAAGAACTGAACAAACGAAAAAATTTCTCTTGATTTTAGTTTTAAAAACAAGTAAATTACTAATCAACGGGGAGGGAATGGCCTTCCCCACTAAGTAAAGTCCTTAAACTAGGAGATTCTAAAATGTACACTACTAACAACGGTCGCACCTTAAACGTAACCCTACGCCACTATGTGAACGGTGTAATGCACTTCGAGGATTTACAAGCTGAACAGCACATTTTGGATTGGCAACTTGCAGGATTCCAAAAAACTGCTACAGGATACGGGAAAAAGATTCCAACCAGTTGGAAAGTATACTACGAAGGACGTTTACGCAGAATTTATCAAGATGTGCAAAGCAATAGCGCATCGAGTTACATTATAGTAAAAGGCAAAAAACTGCATTTAATGTAAAGTACTTTACAAGGGGCTTATAGTTCGATAAAGTAAGCCCCAGATAAAGAGCTTTACCACTAAATCCTAAATTGGAGAACTTAAAAATGGCTATTAATAACCGTGAATTATCAATTTTAAAAGCACGTTTGACCGTTAATCGAATCAACATTATGACATCATCAGCGCCTGATGAGACATTGCACAACATTATCGGAAAGATTCAAAGCGTTATTTTAGACGTTGAAAACGTAAAAAGCTCATTGGCTGACGTTGCAGCAGGTATCACACTAGATGGCGCACAATATGAAATGTCCGACATGTTAGGCAAATCAAAGGTAATGAATAAAGAGCTTGATTTAAAGATGTTCCGATTTGCTGTTAAAGTATGGCTATCCGTCGAGTATGACGCTAATTTTGCAATCGCTGATTTCTTTGCCACTTGGTTACAACGTAATTTGACAAATCACGATTTCCGTGATGTCTGCGATGCAATTTATGCAGAACTCTAAAAAATTTTGTTGACACTGGTTTTTAGATAGATTAAATTACACATCAACGGGGAGGAAATGACCTCCCCCACTAAATAAAGTCCTAAACTGGAGATTCAAAAATGGCTATTATTAATGGTTTAACCATTGAAACTACACACATCAAAGATATCAAAGTTGGCGATATAGTCCTTTCCCACGGCGTAGAAAAAACTGTCACTGCAAAGGATATTAAAGAGGATTCTTTCATGGGTAGGACTCTCTTCGGTGATTCTTATTGCTTAGGCTATCTTGCAGTTTTAAAAGTTGTCAAAAATAACAAATAAAGTACTTTACAGGGGGCTTATAAGTCTGTACAGTAAGCCCCAGATAAAGAGCTTTACCACTAAATCCTAAACTGGAGATTCAAAAATG